>Ga0209474_10000055_pt1 | contig 127033 bp, 98 predicted proteins | sample GraSoiAngelo_145_FD_185902 | JGI IMG/M metagenome (GOLD analysis project Ga0209474, IMG submission 185902) | Grasslands soil microbial communities from the Angelo Coastal Reserve, California, USA - 14_1009_05_20cm (SPAdes) (version 2) | ecosystem: Environmental > Terrestrial > Soil >...
GGTTCACCACTTCCTCTCGCGGCAGCATCACGAGCTCCACCATCGCCCGCTCCGGGACTTGCGTGGCTGCCATCACGAACACGCGCAGCCGCCGCGCCGAGCGGTACAGCTCGGGCGCGACTCGCGGAAGCCCAAGATGGGCCGCCGCTTCCCCGCCTCCGAGCTGAGTCACCGTGCCGTCGCGCTTGACGAGCGGCAGATCGAGCGACAACATCGCGGTCTTGGCCGGGAAGTCCAGAAACAGCTCCCCCGGCGCGAGCCTCAGGTCCCGGGCGAGCCGGTCTTCCACTCGCTCGAGCAGGTCGGGGTCGTCGGACGGCCACGAGGGCGTGTCGGCGGGCAGCTCGGTGGCCGGGAGGTCGAGCACCCGCTTCGCGAGACGGCGCTCGCGGAGACTGCGGGCGAGGCCGGTCACGTCCTGTTGCAACAGCTCGTGGATCAGCCCGTCGTCGGTGGCGACCGCGACGGCGTCCGGCCGCACTCGACCGCCGGCGATGGCGCGGCGCACGAGACGCTTGAACATCGAGGTGGCGCTCCGCACCGCGTGGTGCCAGTACACGTTGCGATACATCTGATACTTGGCGAACAGCAGCGACTCGAGCGCCGCGAGGCCCTTCTCATGCAGCGCCAGCGTGGGATGCCCGTCCCCACCCGGGGCCAGGGTCAGCGACGTGAGCAGCCGGTCCACGTCGATCACGCCGTAGGGCACGCCGCACATCCAGGCGTCGCGGGACAGATAGTCGAGCTTGTCCACGTCGAGCGAGCCCGACACCAGACCGGCGAGGGGCTCGCGGGCCCGGCACTGGATCAGGGGCAGCAACCGCTCGGCCGGGATCCCCAGCTCCACCAGCCGCCGTGCCAGCTCGCCGTCCGCCAGGTGGCGCGCCGCCAGCTGCTCGTGGTGCGGCAGGCCGGCTTCCTCGAGCGAATGGGAGAAGGGATAGTGCCCGATGTCGTGCAACAGCGCGGCCAGCTTCAGGCGCACGCGGTCCGCGGGATCGAGCCGGAAGTCGCCCGCGGCTTCGAGCTGCGACAGCGCGCGGCGCGCGAGGTGGTACGCGCCGAGCGCGTGCTCGAAGCGGCTATGCGTGGCGCCGGGATAGACGAGGAAGGCGTGCCCCAGCTGGCGGACGTAACGCAGCCGCTGGACGGCGGGGGTGTCGACCACGGCCAGCGCTTCGGGATCGAGCCGGATGTTGTCCCAGAGCGGGTCGCGGACGACCTCGAACCGGGTCACGATGGCTGCCTCGGCGGCAATCCTATCCCCGTGGCCCCGCGTCCCCGACCGCGGCGTGCACCTGGTCCTGGAACTGGGCGAAGTTGTCCCGGAACATCTGTGCGAGCCGGTGGGCCTGTGCATCGTAGGCCGCCGGGTCGCTCCAGGTGCCGCGTGGCAAGAGCAGGTCGTCCGGCACGCCTGGGACCTGTAACGGGACTTCGACTCCAAACACGGGGTCGGGCGTGGTGGGGATGCGGTCGAGCTTCCCGACGAGCGCGGCGCGCACCATGGCGCGCGTGAGACCGAGCCGGATCCGCTGGCCCACGCTGTAGGGTCCGCCGGTCCACCCCGTGTTCACGAGCCAGCACTGCACGCCGTGGGTGGCGATCTTCTCGCCCAGGAGCGACGCGTAGACGTTGGGTTGAAGCGGCAGGAACGGGGCGCCGAAGCAGGTGGAGAACGTCGCTTTGGGCTCGGTCACTCCGCGCTCCGTGCCGGCGACCTTCGCGGTGTACCCCGACAGGAAGTGGTACATCGCTTGCGCCGGCGAGAGGCGAGCGATGGGCGGCATGATCCCGTACGCGTCGCAGGTGAGAAACAGGATGTGCGAGGGGTGCCCGCCCGCCCCGCCCGGGACGTGGTTCGGGATATAATGGATGGGATACGAGGCGCGCGTGTTCTCGGTGATCCGGTCTGAGTCGAGATCGATGGCGCGGGTGTCGGGGTCGACCACCACGTTTTCGAGCACGGTACCGAACATGTGGGTGGTCGCGAAAATCTCGGGCTCGCCCTCGCGCGACAGCCGGATGACCTTGGCGTAGCACCCGCCCTCGAAGTTGAAGATCCCCCGGTCGGACCAGCCGTGCTCGTCATCCCCGATGAGGGCTCGTTCCGGGTCGGCGGAGAGGGTCGTCTTCCCCGTGCCCGACAGGCCGAAGAACAACGCGACGTCGCCTGCCCGGCCGAGGTTGGCGGAGCAGTGCATCGAGAGCACGCCACGCTTGGGCAGCAGGTAGTTGAGGATGGTAAACACCGACTTCTTCATCTCCCCCGCGTAGCGCGTGCCGCCGATCAGAATCGTCCGCTGGCTAAAATGGATGACCACGAACGTGCCCGACTTGGTCCCGTGGATTGCGGGATCGGCGTGGAATTCAGGAGCGTGGAGCACGGTCCAAGCCGGGACGAAGGCGGCGAGGTCGGCGGCGCTGGGGCGCAGGAACATGTTGTAGACGAACAGGGCGTGCCAGGCGTTCGGCGTGACGAACCGGAGGCCGAAGCGGTGCTCCGCGTCGGCGCCGGCGAACAGGTCGCGCACGAACAGCTCCTGCTCCGCGAGGTGCGCCAGCAGCGACGCCTTGAGTCGCTCCAACGCATCGGCCTCGAGCGGTTGGTTGCCCCGGTTCCACCACATTTCGTCCGCCGAGGCGGGCTCGCGCACGATGAACTTGTCGTTCGGGCTGCGCCCGGTATGCGGGGCGGTTACGGCGGCGAACGCCCCACCCTCGGCGATCACGCCCTCGGCGCGACGCACCGCATGCTCGTAGAGCTCGGGTGGCCCGAGGTTCCAATAGACGGCGCGCTGGGGCGTGAGGCCCGCGGCCTCAAGCGCGGAGGCCCGTTTGCGTTCGGCGGGGCGGCTGGCATGCGCGGTCATGCGTTCGGTTCCGATCGAAGAGTTCAGGCGCGGGAACGCCGCCCGTGCTCCTGCGCGTCTACAGCCGCAATTACGGCCATGTTCACGATATCGTTTACGTCGGAGCCCCGCTGCAGCACATGCACAGGCTGTGCCATCCCCACCAGGATGGGACCGATAGCCTCCGCGCCGCCGACCCGGCTGAGCAGCTTGTAGCTGATATTCGCGGCGTCCAGATTCGGGAAAATCAGCACGTTGGCCGCTCCGCGCAGCCTGGAGAAGGGATAGGTCCTGGTCAGGATCCGCTCGACCACGGCGGTATCGGCCTGCATCTCGCCGTCCGCCTGCAGTGCCGGCTCGCGCTCCTGCAGCAGGCTCACCGCCTGCTGCACCTTCTCGGCCGCGGGGTGGCGCACCGACCCGAAATTCGAGAATGACAGCAGCGCCACCCGAGGCTCGATCCCCAGCCGCCCGACGAACTCGGCCGTCGCGGACGCGATCTCCGCGAGGGTCTCCGCGTCCGGATCGATGTTGACGGCGCAGTCGGCGAAGAAGAACGTCTGTTGCGGGAGCACGAGCATGTAGATGCCGCTCACGTGCCGGCGCCCGGGTTCCGCGCCGATCACCTCGAGCGCCGGGCGCATCGCGTCGGGATAGTACATGTCGACCCCGACCACCACCGCGTCGGTCTGTCCGGCGCGGAGCATCAGGAGCCCGTGGTACAGCGGGTCGACCACCCGGTTGCGGGCCTCGCGCAGCGTGATGCCTTTGCGGCGCCGGCGCTCCCACAGCTCCTGCGCGAACGTCTCGAGGTGAACACTCGCCCGTGGGTTCGCCAGCGTGATCTCCTCGAGCGTCACCCCCGCGTCGTCCGCTTCGCGGCGGATCGCATCCGGGTCGCCCAGCAGGATCGGCTCCGCCACACCATCGTCCGCGAGGATGCGCGCGGCCTTGAGGATGCGGGGATCCTCGCCTTCGGGGAAAACGATGCGCTGCGCCACCGTCTGGGCGCGGCTCGACAAACCGCGCATCACCTCCCGCGCCCGCCCCAGCCGGGCGTCCAGCTCCGCGCGGTACTCGTCCACGTCGATCACGCGCCCCGCGACCCCCGAGCCGACCGCCGCCCACGCCACGGCCGGCGCGACCCACAGCAGCACGCGTGGGTCGAACGGCTTGGGGATGAGGTAGTCGGGACCGAAGCGGAGGCGCTCGAGCCCGTACGCGCGCATCACCGAATCGGGGACTTCTTCTTTTGCGAGCGCGGCGAGCGCCCGCGTGGCCGCCATCTCCATCTCGTCGTTGATCTTCTTGGCGCGCACGTCGAGGGCCCCCCGAAAAATGAACGGGAAGCCCAGGACGTTGTTCACCTGATTGGGGTAGTCCGACCGTCCGGTCGCGATGATCGCGTCGCTGCGCGCCTGGCGGGCCTCTTCCGGCGTGATCTCGGGATTGGGATTGGCGAGCGCGAACACGATCGGCCGTTTGGCCATGCCCTTGAGCATGTCGCCGCTGACGATCCCGCCCACCGACAGCCCGACGAACACGTCCGCGTCCTGCAAGGCCTCGGCGAGGGTGCGCGCTTTCCCTCGGACGGCAAACCGGCGCCGGTACTCGTCCAGGTCGCTCCGGTCGGCGTGTACCACGCCCTGCTCGTCGCACAGCGTGATGTGCTCGCGCGGCACGCCGAGACGAACGTAATGCTCCGCCGTGGCGATCGCGGCGGCGCCGGCACCCGCGAACACGACCCGAACGCTCCCGATGTCCTTCTTCACCAGCTCCAAGGCGTTGAGCAGCGCCGCGCCCGTGATGATCGCCGTGCCGTGCTGGTCGTCGTGAAAGACTGGTATGGAGAGGGTGTCGCGCAGCGTCTTTTCGATGTGGAAGCAATCGGGGGAGCGGATGTCTTCGAGGTTGATCCCACCCACGGTCGGCTCGAGCAGTCGACAGAATCGGATCATGTCCTCGGGGTCTTCCGAGCCCACCTCCAGATCGAACACGTCGATATCGGCGAACGCCTTGAAGAGGATCCCCTTGCCCTCCATCACTGGCTTGCTCGCGATCGGGCCGATATTCCCGAGGCCGAGCACCGCGGTCCCGTTAGTCACCACGGCCACGAGATTCCCCTTGGCCGTGTAGGTGTAGGCCTCCTCCGGCCGGGCGGCGATCTCCCGGCACGGCTCCGCCACCCCGGGGGTGTAGGCGAGGGACAGGTCGCGCTGGTTCTTGAAGGGCTTGGTGGGCGAGACCTGAATTTTCCCAGGGCGGCCTTGCGCGTGGTAGTCGAGGGCCTCCTGGCGGCGGATCGACATCGAGGACACAAGTCCTTTTTTGTGAAGGACTTATGCTATCCGCGCCGACGGCCCGTGTCAAGCGGATGGCGGCGCTCCCGCTTCAAGCGCATCCGGATGACACTGAGCCGTGGCACGTCCAGAGCTGAGAGAGCGGCGGTCCCGCCGGCATACGTCATCTCGACCTCCGCGCTGGCATCCCGTGATGATCCCTCACGCTCCGATGTTCATGCGCAGCTGTACGCTGCGTGGCCGGCCGAATGACGCACCGCTGAAGAACGCGCCCTTCAGCAGGTACTGTTTGTCGAAGACGTTTTCGACGTAGATCTGGGGCCGAAGGACCGCTCCTCCCACCGCGAACGCGTACCCGGCGCTCGCGTTCAGAATGAAACTGGATGGCACTTTGATCGACTTGTTGAAGTCCAAGAGGCCGGTCCCGTACGTCGCGTCGGGGTCCGCGCCGTTCGTGAGTCCACTTCCATAGGTACCGGTCGCGGAGAGGTAGAGGCCGCGGGCCGCATACACGACGCTCGCGACCCCCGACAGACGCTGGTCGTGGTCGAGATCGAACGTTCCCGACGGCGGCACGACGGGGAAGAATCCACCAGTGATCGCTCCGTACCCATACGCATGGTTCAAGGCGAGGTTCACGTACGCCGACACCGGCCCCTTCGGCCGGATCTCGACTACGCCCTCGATCCCGGTGATCCGCACCTGATCGATGTTCACCGACGTCACGATCGACGAGCCGGGAACGGTATTGTCGTCGATCCCCGGCGAGCTGCGCTTGTGATACGCGGACAGCTTGGTCACGACGCCGAGCGGGAAGCGATGAACGTACCCGACCTCGTAGAAGTCGTCGCGCTCGGGCAGGGTGGGAGCGGCTACGACGCCGCCCTGGGCGTCGCTCGTGATGGCACGCAGGTCCTCGACGTTGGTGGGGAGGAACAGCCGGCCGTAGTAGACCCAAAACGTGTTGGCCGGGTCCGGAAAGAAGCTGAGCTTCACCCGGGGGCTCACCTGATGCTGGTTGCCGGCAAACGGGGCGTTGTGGTTGTCGAACCGCACGCCGGTCCGCAGCTCCCATTTGTCCGAGGGCGCGATGGCGGTCTGCGCGTATAGGCCGACGTCACTGCCCCTGAGTCCCGAGTTCGACGCAGGCCCGGGGCTGCCCGTGGAGGTGACCGACGCGAAGTCTTCGTGTCCCCTGGTCAACGAGGCCAGCACGCCGGTCTTGACCTCGAGCCCGTGATGCGGCGCCAGGGTGTAATCGAGCTTGAGCCCGGCCGTGTGGAAATTGCGGTCCTCGCTGAGGATGTAGTGGGTCGTGTCGGGGGCGAATACGAACGTCGGATCGTCGGTGAGACCCGGTGTGTAGTTCAGACTCCCGTCGCGGAAGAACGCGCCCGTGAACAGCTCGGCTGAGCGCCCGCTTCCGGACGCGCTCTCGGCGAATCGGTGGCGCCAGCCGAGGTTCACGAACCCGTTCACATCCTGCTGATGGTCGTCGATGATGCCCTCGACCGAGTCGAACGGGACAGCGAAGCGCGTGCGGCTCCGGTTGACGTCGAGGTTCACGACGTCGCGGTCGGACGGGATGTACTGGATCTTCCCGAACCCGAACAGGTCGGTCCCGTCGTTGTGAAAGTTCTCAGTGGTGTTGTGCAGCGAGTCGAATGCGACCGGCTCCCGCCGCATGTCCGTTCCCTGGCGGGCGCCGGAGAAGAACAGGCCGACCTTGCCGGCATTGGTGCTCACGTTCAAGGCTTGTCCGTTCGCCGAGAACGATCCACCGTAGCCGGAGGCATCGAGATGGAACCCGCCAGAGGGAATGCGCGTGGTGACATTGACCACGGCGGCGTTCTTGTTGCCGTACTCGGCGTCCCACCCGCCGGTCTGAAAGTCGATCTGGTTCACGACTTGCGGGTCGAACAGCTCGTTCAAGCTGCCCGAGATCCCCGCGGGGACGGGGACGCCGTCCACGTAGTACGTATACTCGGCGTGCTGACCTCGGATGTGGACCTCGCCCGTGGGCGCACGGGCGGCACCCACGATCGACTGCTGCAGGATCTGGGACGTCGTGCTGGTGGGCGCACCGTGGTAGTCGTTCTGCTTGAAGATCTGATTGCCGGTCCGCGTGTCGACGGCGAGCGGCACGGCGGAGGTCACCTCCACCGCCGACAGATTGATCGGGAGGGAGACCAGGTGGAAGTCGGCGCGAGCGAGGGCGTCCGCCACCCCGATGGAGACGCTCTGCGTGTCCGAGCGGTAGCCCAGGTAGCGGACCTCGACACTGTACGATCCCGTGGGCACGTTGTGGATCACGTAGCGGCCGAAGGCATCGGTGGTCGTGGCGGCGATGGTGTTGCCGCCGCGCAGGATGCGCACCTCGCCGCCACCAGCGTCGGATATAGGACCTTCGAGTTCATGCGCTCTCCGTAGACGTGAGTGAGTGGTCTTGATCCGGCGCCAACCCCAATGACGGGACGACGAGCGGATCAGTTCACGTGCGGGCGACGCGCGCGGATCGCGGCGTCGCTAGGAGAGCGCGGGAGGAGCTCGGGGGTTGGGGTGCGGTCGAGCGAGCGCGTGCGCCGTACCCGCCCGGTCGACGGGATGCGGCGCCTGGCCGGCGGCGACATCGAGACGGAGCAGCATGGCCCTGCCCCTGAGGGCGGGGGCCGTGAGGAAGTGGCACAGCGCGCAATCCGGAGCGTGGATGCGCGCGCAGCTCCTGCTGGTGTGGGACTCGATGTGTGCGGTGGCATGGGCGCTTGCGGCGTCGAGACGGGCGTCGGCCCACGCGGCGGCCCCCGGCAGCAGCAGCTGGAGCAGGGTGCCGAGCAGCCAGAGGGCGCGCGCCCCGAGGGGGCGCCGGGCCACGCGGGTCACGCGGGTGTGCGCACCAGCTTCCGCACCACAACGGCCCCGAGCAGCACGATCCCGTACATGCACACGATCAACGGGCCGGTGGGGAGGTCACCCGCGAGCGACAGCCACAGGCCCAGGATCGACGCGAGCGCGCCCGATCCCCACGAGATGTAGGTCAGGCGCCGCATGTCGCGGGTAAAGAGGAACGCGATCACAGCCGGGACGACCAGGAAGCTGAAGACCATCAGCACGCCGGCGACGGGCACGGCGAGCGTAATCACAACGCCGAAGGACAGATAGAACAGGAAATCCCACCATTTGATCTTCCAGCCCAGGCGCTCGGCTTCTTCCGGGTGAAAGGAGATGGTGAGAAACCGATGGCGTAGGAAGTAATGGAACACGCCGAGCGCGGCGTAGGCGACCGCGAGCTTCACGATCGTGGGCTTGAACGTCACCCAGAGGATGCTGCCCGTAAGGGTCTTCTCGATCGCTTCGCCGCCCCCGGGCACCTTGTTCGCGACCAGCACGGCGGCCGCGGAGGCGACCACATACACGATGCCGATGAACGCTTCTTGCGGCACGCGCCGCTCCTCGCGGGGCGACGAGCGCGTCAGGGCGAACAGCAGGGCTCCGACCGCCGTCGCGAACAGGGCAAAGACGTACGCCCACGTCGAATCGGCCTCTACGTGGATCAGCAACGCCGAGAGTCCGCCCAGGGCCGCCATCTGCGCCAGGGAGAGGTCGACGAAGATCACCTCTCGAGCGATCACATGGAGCCCCAGGTAGGACAACATCGCGACGAGCACCATGCAGGCCACGAACGGCGGAATCATCAGCTGGAGACCACTCATCTCGCCTCCCCGTTGTCAGTCAGTTGGCCGTGGCGGTGCCCGTGCCGAACGCGCGTGCCAGCTCCGAAATCCACAGATTCATGAGGTCGGAGTAGGTATTGATCCCCGCCTGGCCGCCGGTGTTGGACGGCACGATCGCGGCCTTCGCACCCGTCTTCTGCGCCACTTCCATGACCTGGTTGCGGTCGTAGTAGTTGGTGGAGAGGAGGACTTGAATGTGTTGCGTCCGCATTTCGTTGATCACCTCCAGCACGTGCCCGGGAGTGGGTGGGATTCCGGGCTTCGGCTCGATGTAATCCACGCACGGGAGGTCGTACTCTCGGGAGAAGTAGTCCCACTCCTTGTGATAGCAGGCGACCGGCTTTCCGCGAAACGGCATCGCCTCCTTGAGCCACCCGCCCAGCCGGTTGAGTAGCGGTGCACCCTGGTACTGCTTCGTCTTCAAGAAGTCGAACAACTTGCCCTGCCGGTCCAGGTCGGCGAGCGTCGGGCCGCTCAGGAGCTTCACGAGCTCGTCGCCGAACAACGCCTGGTAGATGCGCTCCTCGAAGTCCCTCTCCCGCTGCGTGAAATAATCGTCGTTCTGGGGCGAGACCCGCTTCAGGCCGGTCAGAATGTTGCGGGCGATCTGGACTGCATTGAGCGGGCTGGTCCAGATGTGCGGGTTGCCGTACACGTGGATGTCGCCCTGGGCGCGGGAGTAGCTCGTCGGCACGTCGAGCAGGTCGATCCCGGCGTAGGCCGCGACATAGCCCGGTCCGCCCTCCGTGACCTTGGGATTGTTCGCCTTGTCGAGCAGCGCCGGTACCCACAGCTCGAGGTCGAGACCGGTTGTGACGAACACGTCGGCTTGACCCAGCAGCGGTACGAAGCTCGGCTTGGGCTGGACGTAGTGTGGGTTTTCGTCGCCGGTGGCGATGGAGTTGACGATGCCTCGGTCGCCGACGATTTCGCGAGCGATGGCGCCGTACGTCGTGAGCGACGTGACGACTTTGACCTTGTCCGCGACCGGCGCCCGGACGGGCGGCGGTGTCACGAGGACGGGGAGCGCAACCAGCAGTGCAGTGAGTCGACGCATGTCAGTAGGTCTCGTGTTTGTGTGGTCCAATCGCCCAAACAGCTTGCAGGGCGAACTGGTTCGTGGCGTTCAAGCCCGCGGTCTTGGCCCAGGTGTACTGCCCCCGTAGCTCCACCCACTCGCTCTGCCACAGCGTGAGCGAGGGGATCACTTGCCGCGTGATAACTCCGAAGAGCGGGTCTTCGACGTAATCGTACCGCGCCCCGGCGATCCAACGCTGGCCGAGTTTGTAGGTGGTCCCGGCGTACCAACCGAGCCGTGTCGTACCGGCGCCGGCGTACTCTTTGCGAAGCGCGTACAGCTCGCCGCGCAGCGTCCACTCCCGATACAGCGCCTCGGCCGGCGGCCGCCATGTGAGGCGGAAGTCGATGCCGCCCACCTTGGTACGAAGGCTCGAGTCTGGGTTTGTACCGTACAGCGCCGTGCCGCCGACCTGGGCGTAGGTCGAGCGCGTCAGTTGCCAGAAATTGAGCAGGTGAATGAGATACGTCGGCCGGCCGCTGCTGCCGAACAGCTCGCCGTCGCTCTCGCTCCGGGTCAGCTGGGCCGTCAGCTCGTGCACGCCGAGCCCCCCGAAGGCGCGGTACAGCGAGATCCCCGTTCCCGCGAGCCCGTCATCACCCAGATAAGCCCGCAACGCAAGCGGGTATTCGGTCTCCGGGAGCGCGTGTAGGTGCCAGCGGTTCACCTCGCCGAACTGCTGGCGGAATTTGCCGATGTCGAAGCGGATGCGCCCGGGTAGGCCGGTCCAATACGCATACCCTTCCTCGATGCTGACGTTACCGTTTTCGAAGCTCACGAAGATCTTGGTGCTCGAGTAGGGATCGAGTGGCGACTGGAACCCCACCTCGAACTCGCGCGCATCGAAGTTGTCCCGCTGCACCCCCGGCGAGTAGCCATAGGCCCGAACGTCGCCGGTCGCGCTGATTTCGGGGTTGAGTTGCGGCTGGCTGCGCTCGCGTCCGACGAACTTCGTGCGGCCGGCGGTGTCGACCCGGATTCTGCTGGTGTCGGTGCCCGCCGCGGCCGCGGCGGCGGCGCGCAGCGCCGCGAGCGACGTGTCGGCCGCCGGCTCAGCGGCCACCGGGCGATGAGCGAGCTGCGCCCGCACGCTGTCGAGTCGCGCCTTGAGTGCCCGAACCTCCGCCGCGAGCGAGTCCACCCGACGTTGGTCGGCCGGTTGCTGGGCGGACGCCGGAGCGGCCAACGCGAGCACGGCGGCGAGCGCAGCCACGACGACGTCTTGTTGTCGAGTCATGCTGGAGAATCTCCCGTTCCATTGTTCCAAGCAGGCGTCCCGCTCGGACGGCGGGCACGCATGGTCGGCGTGCCGGCATCGCCGGCCGCCGTTAAGCTAGGAACGAGAAGCGGGGGGAGCTCGGGGTGGTGCGGTGGGGTGTTCGGGGCGGCGCACCGGCGCCGCGTCGACCTCGCGGGGACGTCGCTCGACGGTTGTGGCCAGCCGGCCCTGCGTGCGCACCGGCTGCGACGACCCCTGCGAGCCGGCGAATTGGCACAGCGGGCAGCGCAGGCCGTCGTGCAGCGCGACGCACCCCGCCCCATGTTGCGCCTCGACGTGCGCCGGCGCGCTGAGCCGCTCCGACGCGTGCGCCAGCGGCACCGCGCCGCCCGCCAGCCCCTGCAGCACCAGGAGTAGCGCGGCGAGTCGCCGGGTCCAGCGGTTGGGGGTCGTCGTCAGTGCGATCACGCCCTGCCTACGGTTTGCGCGGTGCGACCGTTGGGGCGACCGCCGCGCGCGTAGGCGCGCAGCCGCCGGAGCATCCGCCGGTCGTGACGGATGGGATCGTCGCCTTTCGGCGTCTCGATAATCTTAATCACCGGCGCGAGCCGCGGGTCCCGCATGATGCGCCGGAACGGCTCCGGCCCGATCGTGCCTTCGCCGATCCACTGGTGGCGGTCGAGCCGTGACCCGAGCCCGCCCTTGGAGTCGTTGAGGTGCAAGCACTTGAGATGCGTGAGCCCGACTTCCCGCTCGAACCGCTCCCACACCTCCTCCAACGCCGTGGACACATCGTACCCGGCGGCGTGTAGATGTGCCGTGTCGAGGCAGAACCCCACCCGAGCCTGCGCCCCCGCGGGGAGCCCGTCCCGGAGCGCGCGCAGCTCCTCGAACGTGCTCCCGAGCGCCGTGCCCGCGCCCGCCGTCCCCTCGATCAGCAGGCCGACCTCCCCCGGGACCGCCGCCAGGCACTCGGCATAGGCGCGGGCGTTGCGTGCGAGCCCGTCGGTCCGATCGTCGATGTAGTTCCCGGGGTGCGACACGACCCAGGGGATGCCGAGCGTCCGGCAACGCACCAGCTCGCCCGTAAACGCCCGCATGCTCTTGGCGCGCAACGCTTCGTCCGGCGACGCCAGATTGATCAGATAGCTGTCGTGCGAGACCACTGCCCGGATCCCGCTCGCGGCGAACGACGAGCGAAACGCCGCGATGTCGGCGTCCCGTACCACTGGCTCGCGCCACTGGTTGGGCGTCTTCGTGAAGACCTGAATCGCGGTCGCCCCGATGGCATTCCCCCGCGCGGGGCCCAGGGCTACGCCGCCCTGCGTCGACACGTGGGCCCCGAGCAGGTCGTCGCGTGTGCGTTTCATGTCCAGGGCTCCTCCGTGAACGCGAGCCGGGAGATGAGGGGCACGAACCGCACGCCGCCGGCGCGCCGCTCCACCATCCCGGCGGGGCCGCGCTGTAGAATGACCAGCTCTTGGGACGCGAGGTCACCGAGCGGGATCACGAGACGGCCGCCGGGCGCGAGCTGCTCCGTGAGCGGCGTCGGCACGCTGGGCGCGGCCGCGGTCACAATGATGCCCTGGAACGGCGCGCACTCCGGCCAGCCGGCCGCGCCGTCGCCCAGCCGGGTCTCGATGTTCGTGAGGCCCAGGCGCCGAAATCGCTCCTCCGCTTCGACCAGCAGGTCGGGCAGCCGCTCGATCGTGTACACGCGTCCCGCTAGGCGCGCCAGGATCGCCGTCTGGTAACCGGAGCCCGTGCCGATCTCGAGCACGCGGTCCCGGCGCCGCGGGGCGAGTGCTTCCGTCATCAACGCGACAATGAGAGGCTGGGAAATGGTCTGTCCGCTCCCGATCGGCAGCGGGGCGTCTTCGTACGCTTCGCTCGCGAGATGCGGTGGCAGGAACCATTCACGCGGCACCCACGCCATGGCGGCGAGCACGCGGCAATCGCGGATGCCGCGGCCCGCGAGCTGTCTCGCGACCATGCGGCGCCGCTGGCGGCGCGTCTCAGGCGCCAGGCGCACCCACCGCGCTCCGCGGTTGCCGTCCCATAGGGTGAACTATAGCTTGACACCCGTCATCGTGCGGTAAGGACTGTTGCCGGAACACCCCAAGCACCGCATCCTCCTCGTCGGCGACGCCGGGGCGCGGCCGGACGGGCTCGAGCGATTCCTGGTCCGGGGCGGCTTCCAGGTCACCGAAGCCGCCTATCCGCCGCCCGGTCCCGATCGACCGGAGCCGCAGCCTCCCGATCTTCTCATCCTTTCCATCGCCGCGAAGGAGGCCGGCCTGGCGGAGGCGGTGCGCGACCTGGCGACCGCCGCGCGCTTCGCCGGCGCTCCGGTGATCGTCCTTCTGGCGGACGGCGGGGCCGACGCCGTCGCTGATGCGCTCCAGGCGGGCGCGCAGGACGCCATGGCGGGCCCGGTGCACTTCGGGGAGCTGCGCGCCCGCATCGACGCCGATCTGCGACTGCGCCATGATTTGAGCGAGGCCCAGGACGCGCTGCGGACGCGCGACCTGCTGTTCGACATCTTCCAGGAAGTGTCGGCCGCCCTGCGCGCCGACGAGATCTTCCAGACGCTGGTCCGTCGGGTGGGGCATGCGTTCGGCCTCACCCACTGCTCCTTCGTGCTCACGGCCCCGGGAGAAGACAAGGGACGCGTGGTCGCGGTGTACGAGAACCCGGCGATCCGCGACCTGCGGGTCGAGCTCGAGCGCTACCCGGAGATTCAGGAGGCGATCCGCACCGAACGGCCCGTCCTCATTCCGGACGTGCACGAGCATCCCCTCTTCGAGGCCATTCGCCGGCGCTGGACGCAGCAGCGGATCGCGGTGAACGTGCAGTCGGCGGTGGCGCTGCCGGTGTTCGTGCAGGGTCGCGCCGCCGGCGTGTTCTTTCTGCGCACCGTTCAGGGGGACCCCCAGCTCCGCCCCCAGGACGTCGCGTTCGCCAATACCATCGCCCAGGCCGCGGCGCGGGTGCTCGAGAACGAAGAGCGCCGGGCCGCCATCTATCGGCGCCAGATCAGCGCCGGCGTCACCGATGTGCTCACGGGCTGCGCCAGCCTCGACGCGCTGGACCGCCGCCTGCGCGACGAGTTCGAGCGCGCCCGGCGCTATTCCCTGCGGTTCGCGCTCGTGGTGATCGATGTGGATCGGCTGCGGGACATCAACGAGCGGCTGGGCCAGCAGGCGGGCGACCGCGTGCTCGCGGAGCTCGGCGCTATGATGCAACGCGAGATCCGGGCGCCGGACTTCGTGGCCCGCTATGGAGGTGACGAGTTCGCGCTGGTGCTCCCGGAGACCGACACGCAGGGCGGCCGGCACTTCGTGGAGCGGCTGCGGCAGGTGCTGGCCCGCCACACCTTCCCCGACCTCCCTCGCGGGCAGGTGCTGAGCCTCACCGCCGGCGTCGTCGCGTTCCCGCATACGGAGGTGCTGCGGCCCGAAGATCTGTTCACGCAGGTCGAGGCGGCGCTGGAACGGGGCAAGAAGAGCGAGCCGGACCGGATCGGCGTCAGCGGCGCGTCTTCAGCCAGTTGACGGGGTCCAGGGCGATGCCGCCCTGGCCCCGAATCTCGAAGTGCAGGTGGGGTCCCTGGTCGCTCGACCCGCCGCCCACGTGGCCCACGACCTGTCCCTTGATCACCCGCTCCCCCTGGGTCACGGTGGCATCGCTCAGGTAGCCGTAAAAGCTGTAGTAGCCGCCCCCGTGGTCGATCAGCACCGATCTGAGGTAGGTGCCGAGCGGCCCCGCGAGGCTCACAGTGCCGCCCGCGATGGCGCGGACGGGGGTGCCGGCGGGCGCCGCGATTCCGATCCCGTGCCACGGGATGCGCGTCTTGTTCGGGCCCGTCGCGGTACCGAACTGGTACACGATCCGCCCTTGCACGGGCCAGTCGAGCTGGCCCAGGTCGGCTGTCGTGATGGCGGCGGCGGTGGCGGCGCCGCGGGCCTCGGCCTCGCGCCGCGCGCGCTCGAGCGCCACGATGCGGTCGTTCAGGCTCTTCTCGTCGCGCTCGAGCTCGGACAGGCGCTGCAGTGCCTCGCGCGCACTGCGCCGCGTCTCCCGCAGCGACGTCTGCCGCTCGCGCTCGAGCGCCAGGTAGCGGTCCAGTTCTTCGGTGCGCTCGTTCTTGCGCCGTCCCAGCACGTCGCGCGCGTCGACCAGCGTCTGCCGCTCCCGGCCGATGCGCCGCTGCAGCTTCGACATGTCGTTCGCCAGCAGGCGATCCTGCCGGCTCACGAGATACAGGTACTTGTAGCGCGACAGCAGGTCGCCGAAGCTCTCCGCCGCGAGCAGCACCTGGTACGCGTACAGCGGCCCCCGCTTGGAGATGTCGACCAGGCGGCGCTCCAGAACGGCGCGCTTCTCGGCGAGGGCGTTCTGGGCGAGCAGCAGGTCGACCGTGGTCCGGTCGATCTGGTCCGACAGCGCATAGATCTGGCGGTCCAGCTCGTTCACGATGCGATTGGTCGTCTCCTTCTGTCGCTCGATGTTCGCGAGCTCGTCGGAGAGCGAGTGCACCTGGGTGCGTAGCCGCTCGAGCTCCTGCTCGACGTCGGACCGCTCGCGGCGGATGCTTTCTAACCGTTGCTGGTTGTCTCGTAATTGCTGGTCGAAGGGTTGGGGACGCTGGGCGAAGGCGGAAGACGTCAAGCAGACTACGTAGCACAGAGACGTCACGCAGAGTCGTCGCGCAGAGGCGTGAACGGGCCTCACACTCGTCTCAGATGTCGCCCAACGGACGCTGCACTTCCAAACAGGCCGATGAGAGTACCGAAGCCAACAATGGCGAGCGCCTGGACGTTCGAGAAGAACGCCGCCTGGATGAGCCAGCGGTTGATGAGGGTGTACGCACCGTAGGAGAGCCCGACCGCGACGAGCCCGCCCAGCATCCCCTTGATGGCCCCTTGCAGCAGGAACGGGCGGCGGATGAAGCCGTTGGTGGCGCCCACGAGCCGCATGATGGCGATCTCGCGGCCGCGTTGCAGCACCGCCATGCGGATCGTGGTGCCGATGATGATGATGGCGACCACCGCGAACGCCGCCCCGACCACGAGCCCCACCGCCGCCGCGATCTGCCGCAGCCGGTCGAGCTTCTCCACCCAATCACGCCCGAACCGCACATCGTCCACGAACCCGAACCCGCGCAGCCGATCGGCGACGTCGTTGACATGCTCGGCGTCGCGGAACTCGGGTTTGAGCTTCACCTCGATGGAGGCGGGGAGCGGATTACGCTCGAGCTCCTGCAACACGTCGCGGAACTCGACCAGCTCGGCCCGCGCCCGCGCCAGCGCCGAGTCCTCGCTCACATACACGGCCGAGTGCACTTCGGGGAACGCCTCGATGTCCTTTTCGGCGAGCGTGATGGATTCGATCGGCGTGCCGGGCAGGAGGTAGGCCACGATCTCCACCCGCTCGGCCACGCCCTGCAGCGCATCCTGCAGGTTCACGGCCACGAGCCCGAACAGGCCGACCACGAACAGCGAGAACGCGATGGTCGTGACCGAGAGCGCCGACAGCAACGGGGCGCGTCGGAAGGCGAGCAGGGCTTCGCGAATCGTCAGGTTCACGGCGTCGCCGCCTGGTCGCGGGGCTCGTCCACGGCCGAGTCGTACACCAGCGCCCCCTCCTGGAGCTCGATCACGCGGTACGGCGCCTGGCGCACGAGGTCCAGATCGTGCGTGGCCATGACGACGGCGGTGCCGCTGGCGTTGATGTCGCGCAGCAGCTGGAACACGCCGCGCGTGGCCCGCTCGTCCAGGTTGCCCGTCGGCTCGTCGGCGAGCAGCACGCTCGGCTCGTTCACGAGCGCGCGCGCGATGGCGACCCGCTGCTGCTCGCCGCCCGACAGCTCACGCGGGTAGGCCTGCGCTTTGGCGGCCAGCCCGACCTGCGTGAGGACGCGCATCACCCGCGCCGGGATCGACGAGCGCCGCGCGCCAGTCACCTCGAGTGCGAAGGCGACGTTCTCTTCGGCGGTACGGTCCTCGAGCAGGCGAAAGTCCTGGAACACGATCCCGAGGCGGCGGCGCAGCATCGGGACGTCCCGCGGCCGCAGCTCCGCCACGTTGAACCCCGAGACGCGCACTTCGCCGCTCGTCACGGGTTCGTCGGCATAGACCAGCTTCAGAACGGTGGATTTGCCGGCGCCCGAATGGCCGGTGAGGAACACGAACTCGCCCTTCGCGATGTGGAACGACACGTCCTTCAGGGCGAGCCCCCCCTTGGGGAAGGCCTTGAAGACATTCGTGAACTTGATCACTTACTGCTGCGCCAGGGCTTGCGCGAAGTCCGCGATGATGTCGTCGGCGTCCTCCAGTCCGATGGAAAATCTCAGGAAGCCATCGGGAATGCCAGCCTGCGCCCGGGCCTCGGGCGTGAGCATCGCGTGCGACGTGAGCCGCGGCTCGGACACGAGCGTCTCGACCCCTCCGAGACTGGGCGCGTGGGTCGGGATCGTGAGCGCGCGCAAAAACCGCTCCGCCGCCCGCGCGCCCCCCTTGAGCTCGACCCCCAGCATCCCTCCGAAGCCGTTGAGGATCCGCTTCGCCACGGCGTGGTCGGGGTGGGACGGCAGCCCGGGGTAGTGCACCGCCGCGAACTGCGGCTGTTTGGCGCACCACTCGGCCACGGCGAGCCCGGTCTCGTTATGCCGCGCCACGCGCACCGCGAGGGTCTTCATCCCGCGATCGATCAGCCACGCGGCCATCGGGTCGAGTGCCTGGCCCCAGACGTGCAGCAGCTTCCGCACCTCTTCGATCACCGACTCGCTGCCCGCGACCGCTCCCGCGAGCACGTCGGCGTGGCCGTTCAGGTATTTCGTCGCGCTGTGGATCACGACGTCCGCCCCGTGCTCCAGCGGTCGGTAGTTGAGGGGCGTCGCGAAGGTCGCATCGACCAGCAACGCCAACCCCTCGGTCTTACACAGCGTGGCGATCGGCTCGACATCGAGCACGCGGAGCAGGGGGTTGGTGGGGGTCTCGACGAAGATCGCCCGCGTGTTCTTTTTGAGCCCGCGCTTCCAGGTGCGCGGCTCCAGAGGGTTGACGAACGACACCTCGATGCCGAAGCGACCGAACTCCTGTGCGAACAATCGGTACACGCCGCCGTAGACCCACTCGCTCGAGAGCAGGTGGTCGCCGGGCCGCAGCACCGCCAGGTGCGACAGGGCGATCGCGCCCATGCCGCTGCCCACGAACAGCGCCGCCTCCGCGCCCTCGAGCAGCGCGAGGCGCTTCGCGATCGCCACGTGGTTGGGGTTGTTGCCGTAGCGGGCGTAGATGACTTCCTGGGACGACCCGATGGGGTTCGTGAAGGTGGCACTCTGGTACAGGGGTGCCACCACCGGCGCCCAGTCGGGGCGCGCCTCCGGGTCACCATGCACCGCGCGGGTCGAAAAGCCGAGGCGACGCTTCACGTCAGCGTGAGGGTCCCTCCGGGTGAGCGCGCGGCGACCCGCCGGGCCACCAGTTCCTCGAGCAGCGCCGCGGCCACGTCCGGGGCTCCAACCGCCTCCAGCGTGCCGTCGGGCCGCTCGATCAGTACCGCGAGGCGATGCCCCGCGAGCACCGGCTCGATGGCTTCGCGATGTCCGTCCGAGATGCCCATGAGGACCAGCACTCCGGGGCGGCTGCGTAACAGCTTGGCCACGATCTCGTCGGCGCACGAGTAGTCGATGCACCGCACGCGCGTGAAATCGATGCGGGCGACGGCGACGTCCCCTGCAGCGGTCGCCATCGCCCGCTCGATGCGCTCGCGCACGACGCGGCCCGTCGGACGGGTGACCAGGTCCGTATAGACGCCCGACACCGATTCCTGGAGCACCGCGTGCACGTCGATGTGCTGTATCACGGCTTCGTGGACCCCTGCTCGGGTATGATGATGAGCACCTGGGCACCCGGAAACGCCGGGAGGCCGTCCTTCAAGGGCACGTCGTCGTCCCACTTGGGCACGATCGCGATGCGAGCCGTCCCGCTGCGGATCGCGATCTTGCCGTCCCAGCGGGCGAGATAGCGGCGGATGCCGGCGAGGCCCTGACCGCGGCCCGGATCGCGGAACCGGCTCACGCCCTGGATCAGCGCGGCCTCGAGAGCGGCCGCGTCCCCCCAGCGCGTCCCGAAGCGCTTGCTCTGCGTCGGCTCGAGGGAGTGGCGGAACCCTACCCCCGCGTCCGCCGCCGCGATCCCGACTACCCGCTTCGCGAGCTTGCGGCGCCAGCGGTACGCCTGCACCGCCACCCAGCCGCCCGTGCCCGCGTGCTCTACAATATTCTGACACGCCTCTGAAAGCGCCATAGCGAAGCCCATCGTCGCCTTCGGATCGAGCCCCAGCTCGGACGCCAGGATGGCAGACGCGCGCTGCTGGATGTTCGAGACCACGGCGTGCACGTCCTCCGCCGCGCGCACCGGCGTCACGGGGAGCAACACGTCGCTCTCCTCCGCGGCCTTCACGCGCGGCACCTTCCCATGGATTTCGAACAGCTCGGCTGCTTCGCGGAAGAATCCGGCGCGCGTCCAATAGGTCAGGACCTCGGCGTGGGTCGGCGCCGTCAGCAGCGGTCGCTCCCCGGTTCCGCCGCTGCCGCCACCCGGTCCACGCACCGCCTGCCCCGCCGCGAGCAGGCCGACCAGCCCGTACGGCGACGCCCATTCGGTGGCGTGCGCATCGAATAGCAGCCGCTCGCCGTCTTTCGCCGCTTCCGCGAACGCACCGGCGAACTGGTCGAACGAGCGATCGTCGAACTGGGCCGGGACTTCGACGAGCCGGGTCACACCGCCGAGAGCCGGCCCAACAGGTGGTCGCGCAGGCCGCTGGCGCCGCGGTGGCTGACGTTGCGCGCGCCCATGCGCGTGCCGAGCCGCAGCGCGGCCTCGAGGCCCGCACCGGCGATGAGCGACGCCGCCACCGTGGCCCCGAGCACGTCGCCGCACCCGGTCGGGTCGCCGTCGGGAAGGGGCGTTCCTTCCGCGGGGATCAAGGCGGTGCGGACGGGGTCGCCCGTGAAGTACGCCGCGCCCCGCGGGCCGAGTGTCACGACCAGCGTGTGGCACCCCCGGGCCAGGGCGCCCGCCGCGACGGCGAGCGGATCGGGGCCCAGTTGCTCCATCTCGTCGGAGTTCAGCTGGACGGTGTCGAAGCAGCCGAACCAGGCGGGAGCATCGGGGAGGGGCCGGGGGACGCGGGTGCCGTCCGGCTCCTTTCCGAGGAACAGGCTGTGCAGATCGGCATAGAGAAAGCGCGGGAAGCCGCGGCGCAACAGCTGCGCCGTCTCCAGGTCCATCTCGTAACCCGAGATGAAGTTGACGTACAGCGCGTCGAGGTCCGTCACCTGGGGTCCGAGCTCGGGCCAGGTCCACGGCGGCACGCCGCCCGACATCTGCTCGCAGCGGCGCTCGCGCTGGTAGTAGCGGAGCGTGACGCGGTTGTTGGCCGCCGGCACCTCGACGAACCGCGCCCCGGGCGCTACGTGGTGCAGCGTGCCGAGAAACTCCGCGGCCCGCGGGGCCAGGTCGCGACCCACCTTGATCAGGGGAACGATCTGCCAGTCGTCGCGCAGCGTGGCATCCAGCGCGGCCAGGGAGTAGGAGATCCCACCCCATTCCTCGACGGCGGGCTGCGCGGGGTCGCGGCCGTAGATGGTGTCCCACACCATGGAGCCGATGACCCCGAGTCGCTTCACGCCGCTCCCAGTTTGTGCTGGACGAACACGGCGGCGGCACCATACACGCCCGCCGTTCCGGTGAGCTCTCCGGGCACGATGCGGCAGGCGTCGACGGCGGGTTTGAAGGCCCGGCGCTTCACTTCGCTGCGGAGCGGCGCGAACAGCTTCTCGCCGGCCAGCGTCACGCCGCCGCAGATCACCACGACTTCGGGGTTGAAGATGTTGACGATATTGGCGACGCCCGTACCCAGGAACTTCGCCGTGTCGTGCACCACGTCCAGCGCGTATTCGTCGCCGTCGTGCGCGGCTTCGTACACGATCTGGGCGGTGATCTTGGTCAAGTCGCCTTGTACATAGCGCGGGAGCGAGGTGTCGGCGCCGGCTTCGATTCCCTCGACCGCCCGCGCTGCGATGGCGGGGCCCGAGGCGTAGGCCTCGAGGCAGCCGTAGTTGCCGCACTTGCAACGCCGGCCGTTGGAATCGATGGACATGTGGCCGATCTCGCCCGCGACGTCCGAGGCCCCGCGATAGATCTTTCCCCCGAGCACGATTCCGCCGCCGATGCCCGTGCCGATCGTGAACCCGACGACGTGGTCCGAGCCGCGCGCGGCTCCGCGCCACCATTCGCCGAAAATGGCGCAGTTGGCGTCGTTGTCGAGCGTGGCGGGCAGATCCAGCGCGCGCGCCAGCTGGTCGCGCAGCGGGAAGTTCGTCCACCCGAGGTTGGGGGTCAGCAGCACGATGCCGGTCTTCGTGTTGAGCGGGCCGGGCGATCCGATGCCCACGCCCGCGATCTCCTTGCCGCGCGCCGCCGCCATCGATGCGCGCGCCAGCTTCACGATCCGTGCGAGCACCGCGTCCGCGCCCTGCTCGGAGATGGTCGGCTGGGACACGAGCCCCAGCAGCTCCGAGCCGTCCTCCGCCACCGTGCCCACGACGATGTTCGTTCCGCCGAGGTCAATCCCGACGACGTAGCGCACCGGTCTCCTCGATTGCCTGAAGGACGTCTTGCACCGACAGCGATTTCATGCACAGGTGATGCCCCAGCGGACAGCTGGACGGCCCGTGCGCCGAGCACGGGCGGCACGCCAGGCCGCCGACTTGGACGACGCGGTCCCGTGGTCCCCGTGGCCCGAACCCGAAGCTCGGCACGGTGGACCCGAAGATCGCCACCGTCGGCGTGTCGACCGCCTGCGCGAAGTGGAGCGGCGCACTGTCGTTGGTCACGAGCACCACCGCCCGTCGGATCGCCTCCGCCGCCTGCCGGACGCTCAACCGGCCGCACCCACTCACCGCCTGACCGCCTGACCGCGCGACCGCCTCGGTGATCTCCGCCGCCAGAGCCGCATCCTCGGGTCCGCCGACGACCAGAATCCCCACGCTTCCCGCCAGCCGTTCCGCCAGCTCTCGATAGTACGGCCAGCGCTTCGAGCCCCAGATCGATCCCGGCGCGAGCGCGACGAATCGCTCCCGCATCCCGTGCTCCCGGAGGAACCCCTCCGTCGCCGCCCGATCGGCGAGCGTGACGTGCAGCGCGGGGCGCGCGTGAGGCACCGCGACGCCTCCGAGGGCCAGGACCCGGTCGATCTCGTGGCTCCGCTGCGGCCGCTGCCGGACGTCGGTATAGAGCGAGCGCCAGCCGTCGTCGAAACCGACCCGCTGTGGGATGCGGGCGAGCCACGCCACCAGCGCCGTCCGCAAGGAACGATGCGGAAGATACGCGCATTCATACTGCTCCGCGCGCAGGGCGGTGGCCAGCCTCAACAATCCGCCCAGCCCGCGGTCGCGGCCCTTCTTGTCATAGGGGATGACCCGCCGGACGGCGGGATGCGTCTCGATGAGCGGTGCTGCGGCCGGGGTGGTCACGACGTCCACCGGTCCGTGGCGGGCGGCGAGCACCTCGAGCAGCGGCGTCGTGAGCACGACGTCTCCCAGGAAGGCGGTCTGGATGACGAGGCTAGTCAACCTGCAAGACCGCCAAGAACGCCTCCTGTGGGATCTCGACCGTTCCCACCTGCTTCATGCGCTTCTTTCCTTCTTTTTGCTTCTCGAGCAGCTTGCGCTTGCGCGTCACGTCGCCCCCATAGCACTTGGCGGTGACGTTCTTGCGCAACGGGCGGACCGTCTCGCGGGCGATCACTTTGGTCCCGATCGCGGCTTGGATCACGACCTCGAACAGCTGGCGCGGGATCAGCTCCTTCAGCTTCTCGGCGATCTTCTTGCCCCACTCGTACGCTTTGTCGCGATGGATGATGACCGAGAACGCGTCCACCGCCTCGCCGTTGAGCAGCATGTCGAGCTTGACGAGGTCGGCCGGGCGGTACTGGAGGAACTCGTAGTCGAGCGACGCATAGCCACGGGAGATCGTCTTCAGCTTGTCGTAGAAGTCGAGGATGATCTCGGCGAGCGGGAATTCCCAGCTGAACTCGACGCGCGTCGGGTCCACGTAATGCATGCCCTGGTACACGCCGCGCCGCTCCTGGCCCAGCTTCATGATGCCGCCGATGTACTCGGCAGGCGCTACGATCCGCGCCTTGACGTACGGCTCCTCGATGTGGTCGACGGCCGAGCCGTGCGGCATGAGGCTCGGGTTCTCGACCAGCTCCATAGTGCCGTCCGTCTTGTGGACGTGGTACTCCACGTTCGGCACGGTGCTGATCAGGTCGAGGTTGAACTCCCGCTCGAGCCGCTCGCGCACGATCTCCATGTGGAGCAGCCCGAGGAAGCCGCAGCGAAACCCGAAGCCGAGTGCCACCGAAGACTCGGGCTCGTAGTGCAGCGACCCGTCGTTGAGCTGGAGCTTGGCCAGCGCGTCGCGCAGCTCTTCGAACTGCTCGGCATTCGTCGGGTACAGGCCGGCGAACACCATCGACATGATGTCGCGGTACCCCGGCAAGAGCGGCACGTCACGGTGGTCCGCGTCGAGCACCGTATCGCCGGAGCGGGTGTCGCGCACACCGCGCACGTTGGCGACGAAGTAGCCGACTTCACCGGCCTCGAGCTGCTCGGTCGGCTTGTGCCCGAGCTGCAGGTACCCGACCTCATCCACCTCGTAGACGTCGTCCTTGTGCGCGCCGAAGGCGATCTTCATGCCGGGCCGCATGGTGCCGTCCACGACCCGGACGCTGGGTATCGCGCCGCGGTAGCGATCGTAGTACGAGTCGAAAATGAGGGCGCGGAGCGGCGCGTCCGCCACCCCACGCGGCGGGGGGATGCGGCGCACCACCGCCTCGAGCAGCTCGGGGACGTTGGTGCCTTCTTTGGCGGAAATGCGGAGGATTTCCTCGGGCTTCGACCCGATGAGTTCATGCAGCTCCTGCGCCCGGCGCTCCGGCTCGGCGCCGGGGAGATCGATCTTGTTGAGCACCGGGATGATCTCCAGCCCGGCATCCATCGCGAGGAATAGGTTGGAGAGCGTCTGCGCCTGGATGCCCTGCGAGGCGTCCACCACGAGGATCGCCCCCTCGCATGCCTGGAGCGAGCGCGACACCTCGTAGGTGAAGTCCACGTGCCCGGGCGTGTCGATCAGATTGAGCTCGTACACGCCCCCGTCGCGCGCATGGTAGTTCAGGCGCACCGCGTTCAGCTTGATCGTGATGCCGCGCTCGCGCTCCAGGTCCATCGTGTCGAGCACCTGCTCTCGCATCAGGCGCTTGTCCAGCGTGCCCGTGAGCTCGATCAGGCGGTCGGCCAGGGTCGACTTCCCATGGTCGATATGGGCCACAATACAGAAGTTGCGGATGTGATCCTGGCGCATGTGCGGGAGAAATATAGGCGCTATCTTTAGCGGACCGAGGCCTTGTCTCTGCCCCCCATCACCGGTTGGTTCGACCCTACGTCCAACGGCGGCGCCGTACGGCTCGCCGCCAACAGCTATCTGCCCGCCAAGGGTGATGCCGGGGTGCGCCTCCCCGGCCTGCGGCGCGGCGATCTCGTCACCATGGAGAACGGGCGCGTGACGAGCGTCAACGGCCTGCCGCCCACCCACCTGGACCAGCGGTCCGACTTCGCGAAGCTCGGGGCAGTGCACCCATCGCGCCCCCTGCGACTCGAGACCCCCCAGGCTTCGAGCCCGCGCACGGCCGAGATCCAGCGCGTGGTGGACTTGATCTGCCCCCTGGGCTTCGGCCAGCGCGCCCTGATCGTCTCGCCGCCCAAGGCGGGAAAGACGGTGATGCTGCAGGCCGTGGCGGAGGGAGTCGCGCTCAACCATCCCGCTGCGATCCTTCTCATCCTGCTCGTGGACGAGCGACCGGAAGAGGTGAGCGAAATGGTGGACTGGGGCCGGGGCGAGGTCATCGCGTCGAGCTTCGACCTCTCACATGAGCGGCACGTCGCGGTGGCCGACATGGTCTTCGAGCACGCGCGCCGCCAGGTGGAGCTCGGCAAGGACGTCGTGATCGTGCTCGACTCGCTCACGCGGCTGGCGCGCTCTCATAACACCACGGGGCGGGGGAGCGGGCGCACCATGTCGGGTGGGCTGGACGCCAACGCGCTAGCCAAGCCCAAGGGGCTGTTCGGGGCGGCGCGCGCCCTGCCCGAGGGCGGCTCCCTCACGGTGATCGCCACGGCGCTCATCGAGACGGAGAGCCGGATGGATGACGTGATCTTCGAGGAGTTCAAGGGGACCGGCAACTCGGAGCTGCGACTGTCTCGCACGCTGGCGGACCGACGCCTCTACCCCGCCGTCGATGTGGCCGCGAGCGGCACGCGGCGCGAAGAGCTGCTCGCCGACGCGCCGACGGTGGCCGCCAAACAACAGCTCCGGCGGGGCCTGGTCGGGCTCCCGCCGGAGAAGGCGATCGACGTGCTGCTGGCGCAGCTGCGGCGCGCCAAGACGAACGCCGAGTTGCTCGCCGCCGTCAGCTAACCGTCAGCTTCCGCCCACGATCCGCTTGTAGCTGTCCGGGTTCCACCGGGGCCGTTGGGACGTGTTGGCGACGGCTTGGCCCAGATAGAACACGAGCCGCGCGAACCGCGCCTCTTTCTCGGCGTTGATCTTCTCCGGGGAATCGGTCACCTGGTGGTAATCCGGATGCAACCCGGTCGTGAAGAAAAGGATGGGCACCCCCTTCTTCGCGAAGTTGTAGTGGTCCGAGCGGAAGAAGAGCCCTTCCTGCGGCCACAGATCACCCACCGGCTTGATGTTCAGCTCGCGGTGTGCCGCGGCGACGCTGTCGAGGGTCGCGCCGAGATTGGAGTGCTCGCGGCCGATCACGGCGACCGTGTCCTTCGAGTTGCGGCCGACCATGTCGATGTTCAAATCGGCGATCACGTCCGCGAGCGGCACCGTGGGATGGTCGGCGAAATACGCACTTCCCCACAGGCCCCGCTCCTCACCGCTCACGGTCATGAACACCAGAGAGCGCTTGGGTCGCTCTCGCGCCGAGGCGAACGCTTCCGCCAACTCGATCACGGCCACCGTGCCCGAGCCGTCGTCGTCCGCTCCGTTGCAGATCGAGTCGGCGCCGCGGGGCGTGCAGCCCTCACCGGCGCTCGGCGTTCCGATGTGATCCATGTGCGCCGTGAACAGGACGTATTCCTTTTTCAGCGTGGGGTCACTGCCCTCGAGAATCCCGATTGAGTTGGGAGCCGACGCGTGCTGGAGGACCCGCTCGCGCACATCCAGCTGCAGCGCGACGTCGGTCAGCGGTCGAGCCGCGAGGGGCTTGTCAGCCCATGTCCGCAGCGAGTCGAGGCTCACGCCGCCCTGGGCGAACAGCGCTCCGGCGGTCGCCGTCCGCACGGCGAACACGGCGGGGCCCGCGGGCCCGCTCTCTTCGCTCGGATTGCGCACGATCACGCTCGCCTCGTGACCGGGAAGCTTTGCCCAGATCGAGTCGGGGAACCCGGCCACCAGGATGACGGCCAGGGGCCGGAGCGCGAGGACCTTCGATGCGATTGCGTTCAGCCCCGGCCCGTACGCCAAGAAGACGATCTTTCCGGTGACGCCGGCGGAATCGAGCGCGCCACCGGCATCGGCAGAACCCGTGATCACAGCGGCCGACCCCGCCGCCGCCGCTGCCGGTGGCTGTCCCTGCACGAGCAGCACGTCCTGGCCGGCGCGCCAGATCCCCGGCGTACGGCCGGTGATCCGGATGGTCGCGCTGTCGGGATCGAACCGCAGCACCTCGAGGGGATAGTGCTGGAAGTAGGTGCCGCTATCGCCGCCCGGCTTGAGACCGAAGCGCCGGAATTCGCCCGCGACATAGGCCGCCACGGCGTCGAGCTGCGGGCTCGGGGTGGCACGACCGAGCATCGAGTCGTCGGCGATGATGCCGATGCGGCGCTGGACGTCCGTGGCAACGATCGAAGCCGCACCACGGGCGGCCGGTCCCTGCCGCTGCGCGGCCGCTGTTCCGGAGAGCACCGCGAGCAGCAGCGCCAGGCGGTATCGCATCGCTAAAGCCTTGGGTGGGGAGACCGAAAGCTAACGCGCCCGACCGCGGGGGACTACAGTCGGGCGCGCTCGCGCTACGGTTTCAGTCACGGCTTGCGCCGCTTGAGCTCGGGTTCGGCCCGGGGCTTGTCCTTCGGGGGCTCACGCTTCGGCTCGGCCCGCGGCTCACTGCGCGGGGGTGGCGCCTCGCGTCGCGGCTCACTGCGCGGGGGCGGCGGGTCAGCGCGCCGGGGCTCCTCCGGGGCCGCTCGGCGCTCCGGTTGCGCAGGGGGCCGCGCGGGCCGGTCCAGACGACCGGGCTCGTCCCGGTGATCGGGTTGGTCAGGCCGGTCGTGATGCTCGAGCTGCCCGGGCTGGTCGCGATGCTCAGGCTGGTCAGGCCGGTCGCGACGCTCGGGCTGGTCGAGCCGATCGCGATGCTCGGGCTGGTCGGGCCGACGGCCGCGCCCGCGGTCGTCGTTTCCCTGATCCTCGGAGCCGGGGCGACGCCGGGGTGGCTGAATGTTGGGCGGCGGGATGACGCCCGTGCCACCGAGGTCACGACCGCGCACGCCCACGTCGCGCCGGCGATCGTCGCTCACGGGCCGCTCGCGCACCCGCGTGATGAAGGCGTCCGACGCCTGGCGGTCCTTGAAGATGAACCGGGGCTCGGGTCTGTAGGGGCGCGTGAAGACTACCCTCGTGCCGCCGTAGTACCGATACGGGTAATAGTACGGATCATCGAACACCACGATCCGAAAGCGCACGCAGGTGTAATCGTAGGGGCTCCAGTACGGGTAGCTCACGTAGCTGTGGCAGTCGTAGCACAGGAACCGAGGATAGTCGTAATGCTGTTGCACGTAGTACGGCGTGATATCGTAATCCCAATCGCTGTAACCATCGGGCACGATGCGCTGGGCCAGGTCGGTGAGGGCGACGTACGGATCGCCGCGGACCCGTCCGTCGGCGATCAGTCGATAATCCCAGTGGTCCCTGCTCTGGATCCCCTCGTACACGAACGGGTCGGCCGAGGCCACGGCGAACAGGTAGCCGACACCCGGATAGTCATCGATGTAGAAGGCGTCGCGGTCGTCTCCGCCCTGCACCTCGTAGTCGCGACCACCGCGGGCGAAGTTGTCCTCCCACGGCTCGCGCGGAAACAGGACGCGCACCCGGCCGTCGGTGTCCACGCGCAGGATCGTCACGAACGCGTCCCGATCGGCGCGGAAGTGAGCGCGGACGCCCTGGCCGCTGGTGTAGGGGCTGTCGCCCCGGTCGGTCCAGACCTCGACGCGGGGCCGATACTCGACCGACACCCGCGGGATCGAAGGGCCGCCGATCGGTGTCGTGGCCAGGCCGAGCAACCAAATCGTGTTCAACATGGGGCCTCCGTTCGCGCGTTGAGGGGGCAGGTTACATGCCAACCCGAGCCTCGGTCGCGAAGCCGGTAAGTCACAGTGAAGCTTAAGGTTCGACCGCTTATTGATGCTGATCACCAGGTCCAGGCTGTCCTCTACCCGGGACATTCGGCTGTTCATTAGCTTCCGCGAGGCCATGGCCGACGTGCAGCGCTTCGATCTCCTGGATCCCGCCGAAGTAGCTCGCTTCGGCGGGATCGAGATCGTGGCGCAGGGGGTCGTGGAGGGCTTTCTCAGCGGGATCCACCGGTCGCCGTTTCGTGGCTTCTCCGTCGAGTTCACGGAGCACCGCGCCTATCAACCCGGTGACGAGCTGCGCTACCTCGATTGGAAGATCCTCGCCCGAGCCGACCGCCTGTTCGTGAAGCAGTTCGAGCAAGAGACCAACCTGCGCGCGATGATTCTGGTGGACGCGAGCCGCTCGATGGCGTGGCGGGGCGCGCCCAACCGGCTCACCAAGCGGGCCTATGCGGACCGGCTGGCGGCGGCGCTCGCGCTGATCCTGCTACGCCAGCGGGACGCCACCGGGCTGATCACGTTCGATGACGTCGTGCGCGAGGTCGTGCCAGCGCGAGTGAAGGCGGGACAGTGGGCGCGACTGGTGCGAGGTTTGGTCGACACGCCGGACGGTCAGGGGACGGCGGCGCAGGCGGCACTGGTGCGCCTCACGTCGCTGCTCGCCCGGCGGGGGCTCGTCGTACTCGTCTCCGACCTGCTGTTCGACCGTGAGCTGGCGCTTACGGCACTGCGCTACCTGCGTCATCGTGGCCATCAGGTGATCGTGCTGCACACCATGGATCCGGCGGAGGCCGACCTCTCCGGCCCTCCCGAAGTGCGGTACCGGGATCCTGAATCTGCGGCGAGCCTGGTGGTTCGGCCGCGCGAGCTGGCGCGGGCTTACCAGGCCACCGTGCGTCGGGAGGTCGACGCATGGCGCACGGCGTGCCGGCGGCACGGCATTGCGTACCACCACATCCTGACCGACATGCCGTTCGGCATGGCGCTGCGGCTGCTGGCGTGACGTTCCTGCATCCGTTGGCGCTCGTGGGGCTCGCAGCCGCGGCGATCCCCGCCTTGCTCCACTTGCTCGAGCGCCGCGTGCCCCCGGAGGCGGAGTTTCCGCCGCTCCGGTACCTGAGCGAAGCGGAGCGCCAGAACGCGCGACGCTTGAAGTTGCGACACCTGCTGCTCCTGCTTTTGCGGACGGCGTTGATCGTGCTGCTCGTGCTGGCCGCCGCGCGGCCACTCTTCCCCACGCGCGCGAGCGGCGGGTCGCTGCACGAGCCGACGGCCCTCGCCGTGATCCTCGACAACTCCCCGTCGTCCGGGCTGGTGGTGGACGGGCGTCCCGTGCTCGAGCGCCTGAAAGCGATGGCGCGTGGCTCGCTGGCGCGGGCGACGGCGTCCGATCACCTCTGGCTCGTGCTCGCCGACGGCGTGGCGCGCGCGGGAACAAGAGAGGCGTTGCTGGCGACCGTGGATAGCGTCGGCGTCTCGGCCCGGCGGCTGGACCTCACGGCCGCCGTGGGGGCGGCTACGCGCCTGGTGGACGCGGAGCCGCTCCCGGCGCGCGAGGTGCACGTCGTGAGTGACCTGCAGCGTACGGCACTCGGATCAGGCCGGGCGGCCGTGCCGCGGGGGGTCCGCGTGCTCGCCCTCGCGCCTCCGAGCCAGGCAGCTCCGAACCGGGGCGTGGGCACCGTGCGGGTGACGGACGGCGCGGCGGCCGTGGGCATCGTCGGGACGCCTGGCGCGGGACGGGAGGGAGGCCCCGCGCCGGTGACGCTGCGGATACGCGGCCGTGAGGTCGGTCGCGCGCTGGCGACGCCGGGATCGACGGTATCGATCTCGTTGCCATCGCTCGGTCCGGGCTGGTGGGTGGGCGAAATCGTGCTCGACGCCGACGAGCTGCGGGCGGACGATCGACGATTGCTCGTGTGGCGCGTGGCTCCGCCCGCCCGAGTCGGGGCGCCTCCGAGCGCTGGGGGAGGCCCGTTCGTGGCCGCAGCGCTCGCCGTGCTGGAAGAAGGGAAGCGGGTCCGGGCGGGGGGAGAGGGGGGCAGCGACGTCGCCATTGGAGACCGGCCGCAGGCGGGGACGAGGGTGAGCGTCGTGGTCCCACCCGCCGAGCCGGCGTTGATTGGCCAGGTGAATCGCGCGCTCGCGGCACGGGGCGGGCGCTGGCGCTTTGCGGAGGCGGGCACGCCCGGCGTCATCGCCGGGGCTGCCGTATCGGGGATCAGCGGGGTGCAGGTGACGCGGAGGTACCGGATCGAAACCGTGACGGGAAACGCGGGACGGGTAATGAGTAACGACACGACCGTGCTCGCGACACTGAACGGCGAGGCGTGGCTGGTGCGGGACGGCAACGTCCTGCTCCTCGGCAGCCGGCTCGACACTGCGTGGACGGCGCTGCCCGCGACACCGGCGTTCGTCCCGTTTGTGGATGCGCTGGTGAACCGCCTGGCACGGGGTGAGGCACCCGTCTCCGAGGTGGAAGGCGACCCGCGCGTTGAGTTTCGGACCCGCGGCGCCGACACGATCGGCGCGACGGTCTACGGACTCGACCCACGAGAATCGGATCTCACGCCGGCGCCGCCGGCGCTCGTGCGCGACGTGCTGGGTGCGGAAGTGCTCGACGCCACGGCGTTCGCGGCCGCCCGGTTCGCCGGCGCGGGGCGTCACGATGCCAGCGGGCTGCTGCTGGTGCTGGCCCTGGTCTTCGCGCTCGTGGAGCTGGGGGTCGCGACGCGTACCCGCTGATGCCGCTCGACTTCGTGATCGACCGGTTGGACGCGCTGCCGGCGACGCGGGCGTTGGCGGAAGGGTTGCCCGCGCCCGGTACCCGTCTGGGCATCTCCGGCCTCCCCGGCTCGAGTCCCGCCGTGCTGGTGGCCGCGCTCGCGCGGCGACTCGCACAGCGCGTGTTTGTCGTGATCACACCCACGCCGACCGATGCGGAGCGGTGGCTTGCGGACCTGCGGACGCTGTCGGGGTCCGCGGTGGCGCTGTACCCGCAGCGTGAGGCGCTGGGCGCCGAAGAGCCGCACTTCGAGATCGCCGGCGAGCGCGTGGAGACGCTGGAGCTGCTGTTGTCGGGGCAGGTTCGGGTGCTGGTCACGACCGGGCGCGCCGCCGCCGAGCGCACGGGGGTGCCTGGGCCGCTGCGAGAAATGCGACTGGTGTTGGAAAAGGGAGTAGGGGCGCAGCATGCTGCGCCCCGACAATTCGCAACCGTCATCCAGCGACTCGAGGCGATGGGTTACGCTCGCGTCCCGACCGTCACGGAAGTGGCGCAGTTCAGCGTACGGGGCGGGATCCTCGACGTGTATGGGTTCGGGATGGCGGCACCGGCGAGGCTCGAGTGGTGGGGAGACGAGATCGAGTCGCTGCGTACGTTCGATCTCGACTCGCAGCGTTCCGGCGAAGCGATCGAGCGGGTGACGGTCCTGCCGGTGAAGACTGAGGGAGGGCAGGCAGGCGAAGTAGGGGCGCAGCCTGCTGCGCCCCTACCACGTCAGTCGCTCCTGGATCTGCTCCCCAGCGACGCGCTGATCGTATTGGAGCAAGAGTCGGCGCTGGGACAGGAAGTGGAGCGCGCCTGGAGCGAGGCGGCCCACCATCTCGACGTGGCGCGGCGGCTGGGTGAGGAGCCGCCGGCGCGGGAGGCGCTGTTCGTCGAACCGGCGGCGTGGCGGGCGCAGCTCGCCCGGTTCCCCCGGATCGCGCTCGATCCCACCGAAACCGGGGTTCGGTTCCCGATCGCGCTCCCCGAGCCGGTGGACCGCGACATCAAGCGGCTGCGCCAGATCGTCGCGACCGAGCCGCCGACCGTGATCCTGTGCGACAACGAAGGCCAGCTCGAGCGACTGGAGGAGCTCCTGGCCGGCGACCGGGCGACGCTCGCGGTCGGGGCGTTGGACGGCGGATTCGTGCTGCCTGGGCTGCGCGTGCTCACCGACCACGAGATCTTCCGTCGGGCCCGCCGGCTGCGGCGGCCGCGCCGCTATCGCGAAGCCACGGCCACGGCCGCGACGCGGGCGCTCAAGGCCGGCGATTACGTGGTGCATCTCGAGCACGGCATCGGGATCTACCGCGGGATCCAGACGATCCCGGTGGGAGCGGAGGGCGGGACGCTCGAGGTGGCCGTCGTAGAGTACGAGGGTGGGTCCCGGTTGAACGTACCGCTGTATCGCCTGGATCAGCTCGAGCCGTACCGGGCCGCGGCCGACGGCGACGCGCCGCCGCCCCGGCTCCACCGGCTGGGCACCACGACGTGGCAGCGGCAGCGCGACAAGACGCGCGCGGCGATCCGGCAGATGGCGATCGAGCTGCTCGAGTTGTACGCCCGGCGACAGCTCGCGAATGGATTCGCGTTTCCTCCGGACACCCCGTGGCAGCGCGAGCTCGAGTCGGCCTTCCTGTACGAGGACACACCGGACCAGCGGCGGGCTTCGGAGGAAGTGAAGCGGGACATGGAGCGCGCCCGTCCGATGGACCGGCTGCTGGTGGGCGATGTGGGGTATGGGAAGACCGAGGTCGCATTGCGGGCCGCCTTCAAATCGGTGCAGGCCGGCAAGCAGGTGGCGGTCCTCGTTCCCACAACCATTCTCGCCGAGCAACACGGGCGGACGTTCCGCGAGCGGCTCGCCGACTACCCCGTGCGGATCGAGGTGTTGTCGCGGTTCCGCGGCCCGAAGGAGACGAAGCAGGTGACGCGGCAGCTCGAAACCGGTGAAGTGGACGTCGTGATTGGCACGCATCGCCTGCTGTCGCGCGACGTCGGGTTCCACGATCTCGGGCTCCTCATCGTCGATGAAGAGCACCGCTTCGGCGTCCGACACAAGGAGCGGCTCAAGGCGCTGAAGCTCGCGGTGGACGTGCTGACACTCACCGCGACACCCATTCCGCGGACCCTGCACCTGTCGTTGGCCGGGTTGCGGGACCTCACGCTGCTCGAGACGCCGCCCAAGGACCGCTCCCCGGTGCTCACGTTCATCGAGCCGTGGGATGACGGATTGATCGAGGAGGCGCTGGCACGGGAGCTGGATCGCGGCGGGCAGGTGTACTTCGTGCACAATCGGATCGAGACGATCGACACGATCGCGGAGCGGGTGCGGGCCCTCGCCCCGCCGCGGGCGCGCATCGCGGTCGCGCACGGGAAACTCAAGGAAGCCGAGCTCGATGCCGTGATGGCCCGATTCGTCCGGGGCGAGGTGGACGTTCTCGTGTCCACGATGATCGTCGAGTCCGGACTCGACGTGCCGAACGCGAACACCATGATCGTGAACCGTGCGGACCAGCTCGGGCTGGCGCAGCTGTACCAGCTGCGCGGGCGCGTGGGGAGGAGTCACCGCCGCGCCTACTGCTATCTGCTCGTGCCCGACCTCGTGGACGACGAGGCGGAAGAGCGGCTTCGCGTGTTGGAGCATCACACCGATCTCGGCTCCGGCTACCGGATCGCGTTGCGCGATCTCGAACTGCGCGGCGCCGGCAACCTGCTCGGGGCCGCGCAGTCGGGCCACGCGCAGGCGGTCGGGTTCGATACCTATCTCCGCTGGCTCCAGGAGACCGTTGACGCGCTCAAGTCCGGGAAGGGAGTCGATGGAAACGGTGCACGGGTGCCACCCGAGGTGATCCTGGATCTGCCGGCGCGCCTCTCCGACGAATACGTGCCGGATGAAGCGGTGAAGCTCGAGCTGTACCGGCGGCTGGCGCGGGCCGAGGCGCCTAGCGAGATTCAAGCGGTGCGCGAGGAATTGCGGGATCGGTTCGGACCGCTTCCCGATGACGCGCAACGCTTGCTCCTCGTCTCCGAGCTCCGCGCCCTCGGCGCCCGTGTCGGACTGGAAATGGTCCTGGTGAAGGGCGACGAGGCTCGGCTCACGTTCGCCCGGGACGCGAGCCCGCGGCTGGCCGGCCTGACGGCGGCGCTCGATGCAGTGCAGTTCGAGGCCGAGGTCCGGCGGGCGGCGCCGCTCTCCCTGCGACTCCGCCGGCTCGGCGGAGAGCCGATCGGGTCGGGGCTCGTCCGCGCTCTCACCGCGGTTCTCGCGGACGCTCACCCTTAAGGAGTTGGCATGGTACGGCTGGGTCTGATCGTCATGGTCCTCGTGTTGACTGGATGTAGCGCCCTGGGGGACGCGTTCTCGGGCGACCCGCAGGTGGCCGGCACGGCCGCCGGCCAGACCCTGACGGTCGACCGCCTGGCGAACATGGTTGGACGCGCGCAGCGCATCCCCGTCCGACCCGACGTGCTCACCGGCGTCGCGAACGTCTACCTGGACTACGCCGTGTTCGCGACCGAGCTGGGGCGCGGGCGCGACCTGCACGACTCGGCCCTGGTGCTCGCCACGCAGTGGCCGGTGGCGGCGCAACTCAAATGGGAGCACTATCACGACCAGCTGATCACGACGCGCGGCAAGCTCACGCCCGCTCAGGCGGATTCAGCGTTCCAGGCAGGCACGGTCCGCCTGTTCCAGCACATCCTCATCCGAATCCCGCAGAGCGCCGTGCCGATGGTGGAGCAGCAGAAAGAGAAGGAAGCCAGCGCGGTGCTGATGCAGGCCGCGGCGCGTCGTGGGTTCAACTTCGCGCAGCTCGCCCGGCGCTACTCGGAGGACCCCGGATCGAAGTCGAAGGGGGGGTACCTGCCAGCCACGCCGCGGGGGCAGTTCGTCCCGGCGTTCGACAGTGCGGCGTGGACGCTCCCGCCCGGCGCGATGACCGCCGTGGTCCGGACGCCGTTCGGGTTCCACATCATTCGCCGGCCGCCGCTGGCCGAGGTGCGCGACTCGTTCCGCGTCGATCTCGAGAACTCGCGCACCGCCCAGCTCGACTCCCTGTACCTGGACAGCCTCGCGAACCAGCGACAGCTCAAGATCGAGTCCGGCGCGCCCGCCCTGGTGCGCCAGGCGGTCCCGCAGATCGTCTCCGCCCGGAGCGACAGCCGGACGCTGGCCACCTATAAGGGAGGCACGTTCCGGGTGAAAGATCTGGCGCGGTGGCTCCTGGCGCTCGATCCGAACGACGTGCGCGGGATCTCCGCGGCGAGCGACGCCCAGCTGAACCAGTTCATCAAGGTGCTCGCGCAGCGTGAGATGCTGCTCGTAGAGGTGGACAAGGCCGGCGTACGGCTCAGCCCGGACGACTGGCGGCGCCTGCGCTCCGAGCACGACTCGGCCGTCGCGCGGCTCGAGGGCCTGCTGGACGTCTCGCCCCAGCTCCTCAAGGACTCCGCCGCGACCCCCGCCGCGCGCGTGCAGCTCGCCATGGCGCACGTCGACCGGTACGTGGACCAGGCGGTGACCCGGGGCAGCGCACCGTTCTACCCGGTCCCGCCCTTCCTGGCCGGCGCGCTCCGCCAGGACCAGCCGTGGTCGGTCAACGAGGCGGGAATCGCGCGGGCGCTGAAGAGTGCACAGGCGATCCGGGCGGCGGACACGACGGCGCGCGCACCCGCACCCACGGGTTTGAAGCGGGCGCCTGGCCCGCCGCCTGTCGCGGCGGAGAGCGGCGGCCGGCAGGCGCCGCGCTGACATGCGCGCCCTCGTTCTGACCATCGTCGTCGCGGTGCTTGCCGCCGTCTCCCCCTGGGGGACGCCTGCCGCGGCGCAGGGTCGAGCAGCGACGGACCGTCCCGTGGATCGCATCGTGGCGGTCGTCGGCACGAGGCCGATCCTCGCGTCGCAAGTGGAAGAGCAGCTCGTCCTGGCGCAGTCACAGGGCCAGAAGGTCCCGGAGGACTCGGCGGGGCGCAACGCCGCGCGGCGGCAGGTCCTCTCGCAGATGGTGGACGAGGAGCTGCTGGTGCAGCAGGCGGAGCGCGACACCACGATCAAGGTGACGGACCAGGAAGTGCAGGACGCGGTCGAGCAAACCGTCCAAAACGTGCGCAAGCAGTTCACCTCGATCCCGGAGTTCCAGTCGCAGCTTCGCGCGGCCGGGTTCGTGTCCGAGGAGGAATGGCGCCGCTGGCTCGCCGACCAGCAGCGTCGCGCGATCCTGCAGCAGCGGTTGATCGAGGGACTCAAGCAAAAGGGGAAACTGCGGCCGATTGCGCCGTCGGACGCCGAGATGCGGGCGTTCTGGGAGTCGAACCGGGAGCAGCAGGCCAAGCGGCCGGCCGCCATCTCTTTCCGCCAGATCGTGATCGTGCCGAAGCCGGACTCGGCGGCGAGCGTGCGCGCGCTGCAGCTGGCGGAATCGCTCGTGGTGGCGCTGCGGAAGAATGGCGGTGCCACCTTTGCCGACGTCGCGAAGAAGTACTCGGCCGACAGCGTGTCACGGGAGCAGGGCGGTGTGCTCGGCTGGTTCCGGCGCGGCGTGATGGTGAAGGAGTTCGAGGACGTCGCGTTTCGTCTGAGGCCGGGCGCGATCTCCGACGTCGTGCGCACCGAGTTCGGCTTCCACATCATTCAGGTGGAGCGCGCGCAGCCGGCAGAGATCATGGCGCGCCACATCCTGATCCAGGCCACCATCTCCGCCGCGCAGGTCGCCATTGCCCGGCGACAGGCCGATTCCGTTCACGACGCGCTCGCCCACGGAGCGTCGTTCGACACGCTGGCCCGTCGCTACGCCGACCCCAGCGAGCCGAAGCTCGCCGATGCCCTCCCCGTTTCCCAGCTCCCGCCCGATTACGACAAGGCCATCGGGCCGGACACCGTCCCCGGGTTGAAGCGAGTGTTCGAGGTCGGCATCGGGTCACCGCGGCCGCGGTTCGTGGTGTTCGAGCTGATGAGGCGCCTGCCCGAAGGCGAGCTGGGGTTCGACGAAGTTAAGGATCGCATCCGCGAAGCGCTCGGACAGCAGCTCGCCATCAAGCACCATCTCGACTTGCTGCGTCGCACCACGTACGTCGACGTCCGGTTCTAGCCGCCGTCCCCGACTCGCGGTCACGCTCGGCGACCCGCGGGGGATCGGACCGGAGGTGGTGGCCAAGGCGGTCGCCCTCGGTCCCCTCGATGCCGATCTCGTCTTTCTCGGAAGCGAACAGACCGCTCCCCGCTCCCTGCTCCCTGAGGAGGCGGGGCGTATTGCGGGCCGGCAGGTCGAAGACGCAGTGCGGCTGGTGCGGGAGGGGAAGGTGGACGCCATCGTCACCGGTCCGGTGCACAAGCACGCCCTGCACCTCGCTGGATTCCGCTATCCCGGCCTCACCGAGCTCCTGTCCCATCTCGCGGGCGACGTGGACGTCGCGATGATGCTCGCCACCGGCGCGCTGCGCGTAGTGCTCGTCACGACGCACATCCCCCTCAAAGACGTAGCCGCGCAGGTGACCACCAATCGCGTGGTGCGGTGCGGGCGGATCACCGAGCGTGCGCTGCGCGACTGGTGGGGCATCGCGGCGCCGCGGCTGGCCGTGTGCGCCCTCAATCCCCATGGGGGCGAGTCCGGCCTGTTCGGCGACGAGGACGAGCGCGTGCTCGCGCCCGCCGCCCGAACGCTCAGCGCCGCCGGGCCGCTGCCGGCGGACACCGTGTTCGTACGGGCGCTCAAGGGTGAGTTCGACGCGGTGCTCACGCCGTATCACGATGTGGGGATGACGGCCGTGAAGGTCGCGGGATTCGGCACTGGTGTGAACGTGACGCTCGGGTTGCCCTTCCCCCGCGTCGCGCCGGACCACGGGACCGCGCTCGACATCGCCGGTAAGGGTGTGGCCGACCCCGGCTCCATGCGGGCGGCGCTGCAGCTCGCGATCGAGCTGGCGAGACGGGTGCGCTAGGCCTCCGCGCCCGAGCCGCGACGCAGCACCCGCACCGTCCCGACGCGGCGCCCTTCCACCTCGACGATCTCGAACACGGCGCCTTTCACCGCCACCTGGTCCCCCGGTCTCGGAAGGCGGCCGATCGCGCCGAACAGGAAGCCTCCGATGGTTGTGTAGTCCTGCTCGCCGAGCTCGAGTCCGAACGCGCTGTTGACCTCGCGGATCGGTACCGAGCCGGCGATGGTGGGTGCCACGCCGGCCGGGACGGAGCGCAGCTCGCCCGAGGGCCGATCGTATTCGTCGTAGATCTGGCCGACGATCTCCTCCAGCAGGTCTTCCATGGTGACGAGGCCGGCCGTTCCGCCGAACTCGTCCAGCACGATCGCGAGGTGGATCTTCTGCCGCTTCATGTCGGCGAGCACGTCCTCGACCTCGCGCGTCCCGGGAACGAAGACGGCGGGGCGGAGCACCGCGCGCACGCTGCCACCCTTGGCCGAGCGGAGGCCGGCGAGGATGTCCTTCGCGTGCACGATGCCGAGGATGTCGTCGAGCGACTCTCCGTACACCGGGTAACGCGACCGGCCCGCGACCGCCACCTGGTCGGCGGCTTCCTCGAGGGTCAGGTCCGCCGGCAGGGCCACCATCTCGGTGCGTGGCGTCATGACCTCCCGGGCGGTCTTCTCACTGAACTCGAACACGCCTTGCAAGAGGCGGGCATCGTCGGCATCGAGCTTGCCGCGCTGCCGGCTCTGCTCGACCAGCATGCGCAGCTCCTCGGGAGAGTGGATCGCCTCGAGCTCGGCGCTGGTGCCTTTCAGGCCCAGCAGCCGCACCACGCGGTTAGCGCTCCAGTTGAGGAGGTCGGTAAACGGGCGCGTGATCCACGAGAAGAAGATGAGCGGCGCGGCGATCCAGCGGCTGGTCCGCTCGGGATGCGTGATGGCCCACGCCTTGGGCGCCTGCTCGCCGAAGACGACATGGAGGAAGGAGACCAGCGCCACCGCGACCGTGGACGCGATGCCGCCGCGGGCGAGGAACTCGAGCGCGGCAGGGAGCGCCGCGAACCAGTCGCGGAACACCTGCGCCACGGTATCTTCGGCGACGTAGCCCAGCAGGATCGAGGCGACCGTGATGCCGAGCTGCGCCGCGGACAGCTGGCGGTACAGGTCTTTGAACGCCGCCTGTACCGTCCGCGCCTTCCGATCGCCGCGCCGGACGAGCGCCTCGATGCGCGTGCGGCGGGCCGCGACCAGGGCGAACTCGGCGGCCACGAAGAACGCGTTGGCCAACACGAGGGCCAGCACCGCCAACAGGCGGAGGCCGAGCGATTCCGAGCCGGGGCCGGGCATAGAGGCGGGAACATAGGGCGTGTTGCCCGGTGGCGGAACGGCCCGGTATTTTGGGGAAGAGGGACGAAGCAAGGGGGACAGGTGAGCGCCGCGGTACCGCTGGAAGTCCAATGCACGCATCGAGCTCCGCTGCGCGAGGAGAGCCGGCGGCGGATGAAGATCGTGCTGGCGATCACGGCTGCGGTGATGGTTACCGAAGCCGTGGGCGGGTGGCTCGCCCACTCGCTGGCCCTGCTTGCCGACGCGGGCCACATGCTGGCCGACGTGGCCGCGCTGGGTCTGTCGCTCGTCGTGACGGCACTGGCACAGCGGCCGGTGACGGCGGAGCGGACGTTCGGATTGCTGCGGTTGGAGATCCTGGCGGCGCTCGTGAACGGGGCGGCCTTGATCGTGATCGCGCTCGGTGTCGGCCTCGAGGCCTACCGCCGGTTCCAATCCCCCGCACAGGTGCACGGGGCGCTGCTCCTGATCATCGCAGGCGTAGGACTGGCGGCCAACGCCCTTGGGGCGGCGATCCTGCATCGCGGCCACGACCACTCGCTCAACCAGCGCGGCGCGTACCTCCACATCGTGAGCGACCTGCTCGGCTCGGTCGGCGCCCTGCTCGCGGGCGTGATCATCCTGGGCACTGGGTGGGTGCAGGCCGATCCGGTCATCTCGGTGCTGATCTCCCTGCTGATCCTCGGCAGCGCCTGGCGGCTGGTAAAGGAGAGCACGGACGTGCTGCTCGAGGCGGCGCCCGCGCACATCGCCCTCGCGGACGTCCACGACCGGATCGCGTCCATCCCCGGCGTGGCGTCGGTGCACGACCTCCACGTCTGGACCGTCACCAGCGGGGTGATCGCGATGAGCGGCCACCTGGTCGTCCAGAACCCGGCCGACAACCAGCGGGTGCTCGAAGCCGTCCAGGCATGCCTGGGGGACATGGGAATCCGGCATGTGACCGTGCAGATGGAGCGGGACCCAACCTGCGCATAAACTGGCCCCCCGCTTGGTGATTTCTGAGCTTGTCTTTTCGAGATCACCTTCCTATACTGCGCCCCTCACAGACTGCGCCCCTCACACAGGTACCGTCAGGACCTAGCCCCTTGCAGATCCGCAACATCGCCATCATCGCGCACGTGGACCATGGGAAGACCACGCTGGTGGACCAGATGCTCCGCCAGGCAGGGGTGTTCCGCGCCAACCAGCAGGTAAACGAGCGGGTTATGGACTCGAACCCGCTGGAGCGTGAGCGCGGGATCACCATCCTGTCGAAGAACACCGCGGTGCGGTGGGGCGACACCAAGATCAACATCGTGGACACGCCAGGGCACGCCGACTTCGGCGGTGAGGTGGAGCGGATTCTCCGCATGGTCGACGGCTTCCTGCTGCTCGTGGATGCCGCCGAGGGCCCCATGCCGCAGACGCGCTTCGTGGCGGGGAAGGCGCTGGCACTCGGCCTGAAGCCGATCGTGCTGGTCAACAAGATCGACCGCCAGGATGCCGAGCCGCTGCGGGTGCACGACGAGGTGCTGGAGCTGTTCCTGGACCTGGAGGCGACGCCGGAGCAGTTCAACTGTCCTTTCCTTTATACGTCGAGCCGCGCGGGGACCGCCACCCTCGACCTCAAGGCCCCGGGGACCGATCTCAACCCGTTGTTCCAGACCATCCTGGACACGATCCCGGCGCCCAAGGCCGACCCCAACGGGCCGTTCCAGATGCTCGTCTCGACGCTCGACTATTCCTCTTATCTAGGCCGGATCGCGATCGGCCGGATCGAGCGGGGGCGCGTGAAGGTGGGCGAGACGGTCGCGTTACTTCCGCTGGGCGAGCCTGGTCCTCTGGGGGATGCACCGTACGAGCAGGCCAAGGTGGTGAAGCTGTTTTCGTTCGACGGGCTGGAGCGGGTCGAGGTACAGGACGCCTCGGCCGGCGACATCGTGGCGCTCGCGGGCCTGGTCGGCGTCGAGATCGGGAAGACGGTGACGGCGCCCGACTATCTGGAGCGGCTCACCGGCATCGCGGTGGAGGAGCCCACGATCTCCGTGGACTTCAAGGTGAACGATTCGCCGTTCGCGGGACGGGAGGGGAAGTTCGTGACCGGCCGGCAGCTGCGCGATCGGCTGTTTCGGGAGCTCGAGAAGAACGTGGCCCTGCGGGTGGAGGAGACGGACGACCCCCAGACGTTCACGGTGTCGGGCCGGGGCGAGCTGCACCTCGGCATTCTCATGGAAACGATGCGGCGCGAGGGGTTCGAGTTCCAGGTGAGCCGGCCGCGGATCATTCCGCGGGAGGGGCCCAATGGGGAGCGGCTGGAGCCGTACGAGGAGCTGATGATCGACTGCCCCGAGGGGTACCTGGGGGTCGTCATGGAAAAGCTGGGCCCCCGCCGGGCGGAGCTCCTAGACATGCGGAACCCGGGGGTGGGCATGGTGCGGATGCGCTTCAAGATTCCCGCCCGGGGACTGCTCGGGTACCGCTCGGAGTTCTTGACAGACACGCGGGGCACGGGGATCATGCACCACCGTTTCTTCGACTACGGTCCCTGGGCGGGGCCGTTGCAGGGGCGGAGTCGCGGGGTGCTGGTGGCGGACCGGGAGGGGGTGGCGGTGGGGTACGCGCTGTTCAACCTGCAGGAGCGCGGGACGATGTTCGTCAAACCCGGGGATCCGGTGTACGAGGGCATGGTGGTGGGGGAGAACGCCCGGGTGGGCGACATGGACGTGAACCCGTCCAAGGAAAAGAAGCTCACGAACATGCGGACGACCGCGTCGGACGAGATGATCAGTCTGGAGCCGCCGCGGCAGGTGACGCTCGAGCTGGCGCTCGAGTACATCGAGGACGACGAGCTGATCGAGGTCACGCCGTCGTCCATCCGGCTGCGTAAGCGCGCGCTGGGCGCCACGGAGCGGCGCAAGCTGGCGCGGAACGCGCGGTCGGTCGAAGAGTCGTAGCGGGAGCGGGAGTCGGGGGAAGCTCGTTCAAACAACCACCGCAACCCTAGCTGGGGGTGACAATGTTGTCCCGTGAGACGTCGGACTGGTCGCTCAAGCGTCGCGGCGACAGTCTCGGCGAAGAGCAGTTCGGAGACTTCGAAGAGGACAAGGACCTGGACGAGGACTTCGACGACGAGCTGGATGAGGACGAGCTTGAAGAGGAGGACCTGGACGATCTCGACGAGTACGACGACCTGGACGACGAGTTCGACGACGAGGAAGACGATGAGTTCCGGCCGAAGAAGGGGCCGGGACCGCGCCGGGACTGGGAGTGAGGGAGCAGGGCCTGTAGCTCAGGTGGTTAGAGCGCACGCCTGATAAGCGTGAGGTCAGTGGTTCAACTCCACTCAGGCCCATCACAGAAAAAAGGCGTCAAGCAAAGACGTCACGCCAGAAACGTCGCGGGGAATCGTAGGTTACGGTTTCGCGCGACGTTGTTGTTTCGTTACGTGGGGAGGGATCACGCTAGTGCTCAGACGCCGAGCAGCTGCTTTACTGCGCGCTCCGCTTCGCGAATCGAGTTCCGATGATCGCTGGCCCCAGCAAGATCCGTATTCGCAAACGCGATCCGACCGTGCGGACGATTCCGCAGGATGTCCCTCGGCGCCGGCTTGCCGTTGATGCCGAAGAAAAACCCCGGCTGCGGATTCACGTACGCGTGACCCCAGCGATTTAAGATGATGCCGGCGATGTCCCGGCGCGGATCGAATCCGCCGGGCGCGAACATGTCGGCGAGCTGCTCGCGGAACGCGCGCTCGTACTGCGCGAACGAGGTGCCGAGCAGCTGCGTGCGTCCCCGACTCCCCTGCTCGGCGATCGAGAGGCCGGGCTGGGCGAAGAGGACCTTGATGGTCAGCACCGTCGGTGAGCCAGGACCGATGGTGCGGGGCTCGTTCCCGACGAGCGCCATCTTCCGTACCGAGAGATAGTCGCCGAGTCCGCCGAACCAGCGACAGCCGGACAATCCCATCTTGTAGAGGAAGCGCCAGTTGCGGACGGCGATGTTAGCCATCAGGCACGGCGATCGATAGAACTGCGCGTATGCTTCGCGATGGCTGGTGGGGAGGTCATGCACGATATGCTTCGCCGTCCAGCTGCCGCCCGCCACGACCACCGAGCGCGCTCTGACGTTGTAGAGTCGATTGCCCTTCGCGTAAGTGACGACGACGTGCGGCGCGCTCGAGGGCTCGCCGGCGTGCTCGACGCGGACGACGGTGGCATTGAGCCGCAGCCGTGTCGATTGGCCCGCGCGATCGAGCGCGCGGAAGTCGACGCGATTCTGCCACACCGCGTCGACGGTGCGCGGACCGGCGATGGCGTCGGGGATGAGCGTCTTGACCATGAGTCGCGCGAATCCGCCGTTGCCGTCGGGGAACATCTGGTCGCCGAGCTGGTCGTCCCCGTCCTCCGGAAACTGGTTCTCAATCGCGTAGTTGCAGTACGCCGACAGCACGTCAGGACCCAGGCCGTATCCACCGCCTTCGACTGGCGACAGAAACGTCCGCACCGTCTCGCGGCTGATGGTGTATCGTGCCATCAGGTGATCTTCCAGCGTGATCGAGTCGAGCTGGCGCGAAATAGCGTCGCCTTCGGTCTGCGGTCGCGGTCCGTCGACGCGCTCCGTCCCCCAGCGGAGCAGCTCGGCTTTCGTGGCATCACTGATAGGCGCACCTTCGAGCTGTCGTCCCCACGGGTCCATCACCCACACGCCCCCCCCGCCCCCCCCGCCCCCCGGGCGCTGGCCGAACTGCGGTCCGAAGTAGAAGCCGTAGTTCCCAGGCGTCTCGTACGGCGAGTGAGCGAGCGGCATCTCCGGCGACGGCCCGCGCCACGTCTGGTAGGCGAACGCGGAGCGATCCATTCCGATCATCTCGTAGAAGCGATCCGTATAACCACCCTTGCCCGGTACCAAGAAGATCGCGGAACCCTGGTGCGCGGTGAGACGCTGTCCGTCGACGAGGAACTCGTTCCGCTTCGCTTCGCCGCCGAAGATCGGGTGGTTGTCGATGACGAGGCAGCTCCCGCCTTCGTATTTCTGGAAGAAGATCGCGGCGGCGAGTCCGCTGATTCCGCCGCCGACGGCGACGAGGTCGTACATCTCGCCGGTGTCGATGGCGTTGGCGATACGCTGTTCGAACGCCCCATCGCGCATCCCGTGTCCGGCGCTCAGTACATCCCAGGTATTGCCGTTGGAGTGTCGGTAGTCGCCTACGCCGCCGTAGCCGTTGAAGGCATCGGCGGGGGAGATCGTTGGCGCTTTACCGTGGAGGAGCAGCCCGGCGCCGGCGAGGAGAGCGCCATTGAGGAAGTCACGGCGGGAGATCGGCTCGTTGATGCCGAGGCGATTGTCGCCAATCATTCCAGCTTCTCTGCTCGATGTCTCATGGCTGTCAGGAAGTAGCCAGCGCCAATCCACAGCAGCGTGACCGTGATCCAGGCGACAAGGGACGCGCTCAGGCCAAACGTGCTGTTGGCACCTGGCAGGGCCGATGGGACGATGTCCTTGGCGTTGTTTACTGCCGAGTGCAGCAGCATGACCAAAAGCAGGCTCCCATTGGTGCGCGCATAGAGCCACGCCATGGCGACGGACAGCGCGGTCACCTGCAACACGTACACGAAGAACGACTGTCCAAAGGTGTCGGCCTCGGGAATGAAGAACTGCGGCAGGTGCCAGCAGGCCCAAATGACGCCGAGCAGGATACTGGCGCGCGCCAGCCCGAAGCGCGCCGCCAGGCGGGGGAGCGCATAGCCGCGCCAGCCGATCTCCTCGCCCGCCTGGAAGGGCGTCGAAAACGCGACGGCCACCGGGATGAGGTACCACGCCTCGCTGCCGAGGCGCGGCCACGCGCCTGTGGCCACGCGCTGGACGAGCGCCGCCGTGAGCTTGATGACGGGGATGTAGCCGACGGCGAACAGGTACCATCGCGCCGGCACTCGCCACTGGAGTATGCAACCGAGCAGCGCGCGCACGCGCGAGCCTCCCTCGGCCCGCGCCGTGAGCCAGAGCGCGACCAGTGAAGGAGAATAGGCTCCTAGATGTATCAACAGCACGCCGAGTGGCGTGCCCACGGGAATCCCCGCCGCTACGACCGTGAAGAAGCAGGTCCACATCACGGCGTAGGTCAGCAGGAAAAACGTGACGAGCGGCCCCCAGGGCTTCAAGTGGGATCCCTTCGTGCCAGGGTCCAGCGTCCGAAGGAAAACAGCCGCCGTCGGCGGGCCACCGGGCGAATCGTCGTGGAAAAGATCATCTCAAAATGGTCCAGCACCCGATCCAGGTTGAAAAACTCGTTCGGTCGGTTCTCGTGGAAATACGGTTCGGCAACATACTGGCGATACAGCGCATCGCTCCGGTCGAGCTCGATGATCCGCTCGATCAGCGCGGCCTCGTCTCGAAAATCGAAGTAATTGAGAAAACTCTTCGGATTGAACTCGCGGTGGATCAAGGGATTGCCCCAATAAATCGGCAGGCACCGCGCCGCCATGGGTTCGACGATCTTTTCCGTCGTGTACCCCGGCAGTGAGGCGTTTTCGAAGGCGATGTTGAACTTGTACCGTTTCAAGAACTCGATCTTGCCCCACGGTCCCCCGGGCACCCGATACCCCATGTTGTTGAACGCGCGGCCGCCGGCATCCACCTTCTTGTAGCGACTGAGACGGCGAAAGAAGTCGTTCCGCTTGCGGGTGGTTCGCGGGTGACGCGTGTTGCTGGCAATGAAGGAGCAGAAGTGAGTCTTAGCGGCCAGGATCTCGTCGACATTATCGCGGTCTCGGAGCAGGATGTCCGGCTGGTAATAAAAGGAGTAGAGCGGCCAGCGCAGGTGGCGCGCATCGTCCAGGTAATGGCAGGTGAACGCGTAGTCGCACGTCGTGAAGTCCGGGCGGCAGGATTCGCCCGTGAAGAAAATGCGGGTGCAGGAATGCAGGCGGTGATGGTCCCCGAAGCTCGAATAGATCACGAAATCCGGCCGGTCGTGAAGCTCCACGGCATATCGGGTTTTCAGGAGGTTGTAAATCCGATTGTCATCCTTCTGGAACCCGGGCCAGAAATCGCAGAAATCGATCCGGATGGTCTTCACGGTCTGTAGAGACGTGCCGATCTTCAAGTCGGGCTGCTTCACGGGGGCGTCACGTCGCGGGAACCGGGCGCCGCAGCCCCGCGTGCTCCCGCAGGTGCCCGAACAGGTCCAGCCCGGTCTTGAGGACTACGAGCAGGGCGAGGGGGATGAGCGGTGATCCCAGGGTCGCGACGAGGAAGCCGCCGCCTAGGATCACGATGTGCAGCACCATGACCCGACCATAGGGACGGAACATCAGCGCCGGGACGAGCGCCGACTTGTACTCTCCGGTGCCGATGTAGTTGAACGCGAACGAGACGGCGTGACTCAACGCGAGTCCCCAGGCTGCCGGGGCGATCCCCGCGGCTTGCACCGCGTGTGCGAACGTCGCCACCGTCGGGAATCCTCTCCCCGAAAACCCACCCCCGAACAGTGTCAGCACGAACAGGCCGTGCACGGTGACGAACATCCCGTAGTGGAAGGTGAAGAATGGGATCATGAACAGCTTCGCCGCCCACATCACTCCGATCTGCGGCTGCGCCACGAGCATGCGCAGGACGTTGAACGCGCCGACGATCACGTTCTCGACCCAGAAGAGCAGCAGGGTCGAGAACACGCTCCAGCCGAAAAACAGGACGCCCGCGAGCGGGACGAGGTTCGCCGCCACGAGCACCAGGGCGCTCGGGGACAGCCGGAAGGCGAGGCGGTCCGGTATGGGTGAGGTCACGGTGCACTACGATGTCGAGTGGAGGCGACGTCGCCAAGGGCTTGCCGGTCCCGCCGGGGGGTAGGATCTTGCCGGCGTGAGCGATTCGACCAAGCGCCTGGCAGTGGTGGGGATCTCCGGCAGCCCGTCCAAGACGTCCAAGTCGCGTACGCTGGTGGAGTATGCTCTGGCGCAGCTCGCGGCCCGGGGCGCGACGACGCAACTGGTGGACCTCGCGGCGCTCCCCGCCGAGCCACTGCTGGGCAGAGGCACGAGTGCGGCGGTGGCAGGAGCGATCGAGGCGGCGACGCGCGCCGGGATCATCGTGGCGGGGACCCCGGTGTACCGCGCGACCTACAGCGGGTTGCTGAAGGTGTTCTTCGACCTGCTGCCGCAGGACGGCTTGATCGGGAAGATCGGCGTGCCGCTGGTGACGGGCCATGGCTCCGCGCATGCACTTTCCATAGACCACGGGCTCCGCCCGTTGTTCGCGAGTCTCGGGGCTACCGTGATATCGGGCGCGGTGTACGCGACGAGCCAGCAGTTCACCGACGGTAAGCCGGGCCGCGAGCTGCTTCAAGCCGTGGACCGGGCGGTAGCAGAAGCGCTGGCGCTCGCTACGGCCGGGCTGTCAGGACCAGGCCTCCGAGGCACATGAGCAGGCCCGCCACGTGGCGCGCGGCGAGGTGCTCCCGGTAGCCGACGACTCCGATGACCACCAGCAGCAGGGCGGTCGTCACGTTCGCGACCACCGAGGCGAGGCTGATGCGCCACCCGGCGCGGTAGGCGAGTAGGATAGCCAGCTCCACCCCCACGATCGACAGGCCGACCACGTAGGTCGCCCAATTCAGGTCCTTCAGCGAGCGCACGAGCGTGCTGCCCCCCGGCGCGAACGGCACTACCACGAGACACGCTACCAGCGACGTGGCGTAGGTGATCACCAACGACACCATCGGGTGCACGCCGGGCACGATCGAGTTCTGGGCGATGTGGTACAGCGTGGTGGCGAGCGCGGTCAGGGCGATGGGCAGATAGAACAACATTGGGCGTCTTTCCTCGAAGGGGCGTGGAGAGACTCTGGCGAACGGCACCGGGCCTTCATATAGATAGAATAGATAATGGAGACCCGGATCCCTGCGCCTCGGAGGTAGCTCTTGATCAGCCGAGATGTCCCCTAGCCGCCGTCCACCTTCCACCCGCCGCGCCTCCGAGCGCTCAGCAATCGAGCGGGAGCAGGCGGCGCAGCTGCAGACAGCCACCTACCGGATCTCAGAAGCCGCGCACGCCGCCGAGGACTTGGCGCAGCTGTTCCGCGCCGTCCACGACATCATCAGCGAGCTGATGCCCGCAAAAAATCTGTACATCGCCCTGTACGATGCCCACGCGGGGCTCCTGAGCTTTCCCTACTGGGTAGACGAGCACGACCCGCCCCCCGCTCGTCACAAGCTCGAGCGCGGCCTCACGGAGTACGTACTTCGGACGGGACAGCCGCTGCTCGCGACGCCTGAGGTGCACGAGGAGCTGAGTCGCCGCGGCGAAGCCGATCTGGTCGGCGCCCCGTCCTTGGACTGGATCGGCGTGCCGTTGAAGGCCCACGACCGGACGATCGGCGTGCTCGTGGCCCAAACCTATACCGAGGGGATCCGATTCGGCGAGCGCGAGAAGGAGATTCTCCAGTTCGTGTCCACTCAGGTAGCGATGGCTATCGAGCGGAAGCGGGCGGAGGAGGCGGTCCGCACGTCCGAAGCCCGTCTCAAGGCGCTGCTCGACAGCGCGCTCGACGCCTGCGTCACGATGGACGAGACCGGACGGATCATGAGCTGGAGCGCAGCCGCCGAGACCGTGTTCGGCTGGCCCGTGTCGGAAGCCATCGGTCGGAGCCTCGCGGACACGATCATCCCGTCGCACCACCGGGAGGGGCACGCGCGTGGCCTCGCACGGTTCCTCGAGACGGGGGAAGGGCCGATCCTGCGGCAACGCATCGAGATCACCGCCTTGCACCGGGACGGACACGAGTTCCCGGTCGAGCTGACGGTGACTCCCATGCGGCTGGGAGATCATTGGCTGTTCGGGGCTTTCGTCCGCGACCTCACCGAAGAGAAGCGTGCGGAGCAGGTGTTGCAGAAGGAGGTGGGCGAGCGCGAGGCGGCCGAACGACTCCTGCGTCAGGTGATCGACGCGGACCCGAGTCTCGTGTTTGTAAAGGACCGGGACGGGAAATTCGTGCTCGTCAACAAGGCGGTCGCTGACATTTACGGCACGACGGCGGAGGCCCAGGTCGGGAAGACCGACGCCGACTTCAATCCCAACAAGGCGGAGGTCGAGCACTTCCTGCGCGACGATCGGGCGGTGATGGACAGCCGCCGGCCGAAGGTCGTGACCGAAGAGGCCGTCACCAACCCCACTACCGGTGCGACGCGCTGGTTTCAGACGGTCAAGGTGCCGCTCCTGTCGCCTGACGGCGAGGCCCGCCGCGTGCTCGGCGTCGCCACGGACATCACCGAGCGCAAGCGGGCGGAGGAGGCGCTGCGTCGTTCGGAAGCGAGCTACCGCGGCCTCGTGGAGCACGCAGCGTACGGTATCTATCGGGCGACCACGGACGGCAAGTTCCTCATGGTGAACCCGGCCCTGTTCACGATGCTCGGCTACGCGTCGGCGGAGGACCTGTTGAAGCTCGACGTCGGGCGCGCTGCGTACGTGGATCCTGCGGCGCGCGCTCGCATCGTCGCCCGCTGCGAGCAGTTCGGCTCCGCCATCGAAGAGGTCGCCTGGAGGCGCCGGGACGGCAGCGTCATCACGGTGCGCCTGAGCGGTCGACCGGTGCGCGGCCCGGACGGGGCGATCGAGTGCTTCGAGTTCATCGTCGAGGACGTGACCGAACAGCGCGCCCTCGAGGAGCGGTTGCGCCAGACGCAGAAAATGGAGGCCGTGGGCCGCCTTGCGGGCGGGATCGCCCACGACTTCAACAACCTACTCACCGCCATCCTCGGCTCCGTGGACTTCCTGCGGCGCGCCCTCGGCCCTGAGCACCCGGAGCACGCAGAGACGGAAGAGATCCAGAAGGCGGCAGTCCGGGCGGCGGACCTGACCCGCCAGCTGCTGGCATTCAGCCGGCAGCAGGTGCTCGCGCCCAAGGTCCTCGAGCTGGACGCGCTGGTCACCAACCTGGAAAAGATGCTACGCCGCCTGATCGGTGAGGACGTCGAATTGCGATTCGCGCCCAAAGCAGCGCGCGCCGCCGTCCGAGCCGATCCCGGGCAGCTCGAGCAGGTCATCGTGAACCTGGTCGTCAACGCGCGCGACGCCATGCCGCGCGGCGGCAAGCTCACGATCGAGACCGCCACCGTGGATCTCGACGCCACGTACGCGTGGGAGCACGGGACGGTCGAGCCCGGTCGCTATGTGATGCTCGCGGTGACCGACACCGGTGTCGGTATCGATCGCGCGGCACGGGCGCGGTTGTTCGAGCCGTTCTTCACCACCAAGGAATTCGGCAAGGGGACGGGTCTCGGGCTCGCGACCGTGTACGGCATCGTGAAGCAGAGCGGTGGCTACATCTGGGTGTACAGCGAGCCGGGGCAGGGGGCCACGTTCAAAGTCTACCTGCCACGGGTCGAGCCGGGCGGGGAGCCGCTCGCCGCTCGCCCCTCACCCGCCCGCGCCCTGGGCGGCACCGAGACCATTCTGCTCGCGGAAGACGAAGCCGCCGTGCGCAACCTCGCGCGTCGCGTGCTCGAGAAGCACGGCTACAAGCTGCTGCTCGCCGCAACCGGGCGGGACGGCGTCCAACTGGCGACGCAGCACGCCGGGCCGATCGACCTCCTGGTGACCGACGTGGTCATGCCCGAGATGGGGGGGCGCGAGCTGGCCCAACGCCTCGCGGCGCTGCAGCCCGGCCTCAAAGTGCTCTACCTGTCCGGCTACACCGATGATATGATCGTGCGCCACGGCGTGCTCGAGGCAGGCGTCGCCTTCCTACAAAAGCCGTTCACGCCGGACACGCTGTTGCGCAAGATACGGGAGGTGCTCGATGGTACGCAGTAGGCGGGCATGGTACACGATGAAGCTGAGGCGCAGCTGATGGACGAGGGCGCCGGCACCACCTTCCAAGACGCCACAGGCTCGTAGGATGAGGGCGTCCCGTCAGTCCAGACGCTCCCGCCAGAAAATCCTCGTCATTGAGGACGACCCGGTCGCTCGCGCGGACCTGCAGGCGCGGCTGGAAGCCAACGGCTACATCGTTGCCCGGGCGGCCGACGCCGCCTCGGCCCTGACCGTCGTGAACCGCGAGCGTCCCGACCTCATCCTGCTCGACCTGGGACTCCCCGGCGGCGATGGGTTTCTGGTCTTGGAGCGCCTGCGCAAGATCGAGTCGCTCGCCGCCATCCCCGTGCTCGTCCTCACCGGCCGCAGCGACGCCGAAACCCGGAAGCGCGTGCAGGCGCTGGGCGTCCCGCCCGTCCTGGTGAAACCCGTACAGACCGAAGCACTGCTGGCCGCCATCAGCGAGGCCCTGGAGACCAGGTCGGCGTAAACCTGTCGCACCGGCGCCCCTCGGTGCCGCAAAAACGCCCTATCCTGGCCGCGGTGGTCTCGCGATGTTGCGCAACCGACGGTGACTACCCCAAATAGAGCCATGTCTCGAGACCCGGCGGCGCTGGCCGCCGACGAGGAGCCCCGCGTCCAGGCCGAGGTCCAACGCGCAGCGGTCCGTCAGCTCCTGGGGGGCGGCCCGTTCGCCGAGTCGCTGCACATCCTGCTCGTCTGCGTCGTTGCGGCCCTGGTGTGGAACTCCTTGCCGCTCGCCGTCACCGCTGGATGGGTCGGCGCCGTCACGGCGGCAGCACTGCTGCGGACCTGGTGGCGGCTGCGCGTGCGCCGGCGGACCGTCTCCACCGAGGAGGCCCTGCGAGCCGTCCGCCTGACCGTGACCGGCCTCGGGCTGGCATGGGGCGTCGGCGCGGCGATGGCGATCCCCGACCTCGCACCACATGAGGGCGCGCTGATCCTCGTCGTGCTCACCGGGATCATTGCTGGCGCAAGCAGCACGCTGGTCGGCGACCGCCGGAGCTTCCACTACCTGGTGTTCACGACGTTGGCTCCGCTCCCTATCGGGATCCTGCTGCAGGGGCAGAGCAGGTTCAACCTCATCGCGACCATGCTGATCGCGCTGTTCGCTCTGGGGATGGAACGCGTGCACCGTCGCGGGTATCGCACCTTCGCGGAGCGGGTGCGCAGCGGAGTCCTGCTGGAGTTGTCCACGCAGGAGGTGGCCCGTCAGCACGCCTACCTCGACGCCCTGATCGCGAGCACGCCGGTGGCCATCGCGGTGCTGGACGACCAGCGCGTGGTGCGCAGCGTAAACCCGGCGTTCGAAGCCCTGTTCGGGTACTCCGCGGCCGAGGTCGTGGGCGCCGGGATCGACCGGTTGATCGTGCCGGAGGCCTTGCGCTCCGAGTCAAGCGATTTGGAGACGCGGGTGCGACGGGGTGAAGTCGTGCGCGTGGAGCTCGAGCGAATGCGCAAAGACGGCCAGCGCATCCAGGTCCGCCTCTCGGCCGCCGCCGTGAAGGCCGCCGCCGACGGCGCGCTCGTCGCTCTGTATGAGGACATCAGCGATCGCAAGGCGGCGGAAGCGGCGATGCGCGAGGCGCGGGACCTCGCGGAGCGCGTGGCCCGGGCCCGTAGCGCCTTCCTGGCCAACATGAGCCATGAGATCCGCACGCCGATGAACGCGGTGCTCGGTTTCGTCGAGCTGGTGCTGGACACGGAGCTGGCCCCGGAGCAGCGGCGGGCCCTGGAGCTGGTACGGACCTCGTCCGAGGCATTGCTCACCATCCTCAACGACATCCTGGACTACTCGAAGATCGAAGCGGAGCACCTCGAGCTCGAAGCGATCTCGTTCGACCTGCCCAAAGTGGTCCACGCCACCGCCACCCTGCTCGCCGTCCGGGCGCGTGAGAAGCACCTCGAGCTGACTGTGGACGTGCTGCCCGACGTTCCGCAAATGGTGCGGGGCGATCCGACCCGGGTGCGTCAGGTGCTCATGAACCTGATCGGCAACGCGATCAAGTTCACGGATCAAGGTGAGGTGGATGTGTCGGCCAGCGTGGTTCGGCGTGACGGCGGCGGGGCGACCGTGCAGTTCCGCGTGCGGGACACGGGGATCGGCATCTCGCCGGAGCAGCTCGGTACCATCTTCCAGGAGTTCACCCAGGCGGACGCGTCGATGACGCGCCGCTACGGCGGGACGGGCCTGGGCCTCGCGATCTCGCGGCGCTTGGTGGCGTTGATGGGCGGTGAGCTGGCCGTCACGAGCGAGGTGGGCCGCGGCAGCGAATTCAGCTTCGCCCTCACCTTCCCGCTCGAGGCGGCACAGGTCACGGCCCGCGCCACCGTCTCCCTCGGCGGGCGCCGGCTCCTGGTGGTGGATGACAACGAAACCAACCGCCGCATCGTCCGGGACATGCTGGGAGCGGAGGGGATGGCCGTCCACGAGGCGCCCCGCGCCGACGCCGGTCTCGAGGCGCTGCGCCGCGCCGCGCGAGCGGGGGCGCCCTACGACCTCGCGATCCTCGACGCCCAGATGCCCGACCAGGATGGCTTCGAGCTCGCCACCGCCGTCCGCGCCGATCGCGCGCTGGCGGCGACGCGGCTCCTGATCCTCACCTCCGCGGGGCAGCGCGGCGACGGCGAGCGGTGCCGCCAGCTGGGTATCCAGGCGTATCTCACCAAGCCGATCGCGCGGGCCGATCTGGTCGAGGCCGTGGGCACGGTGCTGGCCGGCACCGTGTCGGCCCCGGGCGCGGCCGACCTCGTCACGCGCCACTCGATCGCCGAGTCGCGCCACGCCCTGCGGATCCTCCTGGCCGAGGACAACCCGGTCAACCAGCAGGTGGCGACGGCCATGCTCTTGAAGCGGGGGCACCAGGTGGACGTCGTAAGCAACGGGCGCGAAGCCGTGGACGCCGTGACCCGGGAGCGCTACGACGTCGTGCTCATGGACATCCAGATGCCAGAGATGGACGGGTTCGAGGCCACGGCGAAGATCCGTGGCCTGCCGCAGGGCGGGACACTCCCGATCATTGCCCTCACGGCCCACGCGCTCAGCGGGGAGCGCGAGCGCTGTCTGGAGCGCGGGATGAGCGGTTATGTCGCGAAGCCGTTCAAAGCGCATGACCTGTTCGCCGCCGTCGAAGGGCGGGGCACCCAGCCGGCCGACACCACCGCCGCGCCGTCACCTGCCGTCGACCTCGCGGCCTTCCGGCGCTCCATGGAGGAGGCGGGGGCAGCCGAGGCGGTTGACGGGATCCTCGAGACCTTCGTGGCGACCATGCCGCAGCGCCTGGATGCCCTGGCCGCAGCCGCTCGCGACGCCGAGGCCGAGCCGCTGCAGCGGGCGGCGCATGCCTTCAAGTCGGCCGCCGGGACGATCGGCGCGGGCCGTCTGGCCGCGCTGCTCGAGGACATGGAGCGCGCCGCGCGGGATGGCGATGTGGCTGGGGCGTGTGACAAGCTTGAGCACGTACGCGGCGAGGCGCAGGCCGCGCTCGATTACCTTCGGACGGCGACGAAAGGCGGGTAGGATGGCTAACGCGATCACCGTGCTGGTCGTGGACGACGACGCGGTATCGAGCGCCCAGCTCGGCGCGCTCGCGAAAGCGACCGGGTACGACGTCAAGAGCGCCTACAACGGCCGCGAGGCTTGGGAGCTGCTCCAGCTGGCGCGCATTCCCATCGTGATCTCCGACTGGTACATGCCGGAGATGGACGGCCCGGAGCTGTGCCGCCGCATCCGCTCCCGTGTGCGCGAGCCGTACGTCTATTTCATCCTCGTCACGGCGCGCGGCGGCAAGCAACAGTATCTGGCCGGGATGGAGGCGGGGGCGGACGACTTCATCGCCAAGCCGGTGGACCCGGACGAGCTGCGCGCCCGGCTCAAGGTCGCGGAGCGAATCCTCGGCCTGCGCAAGGAGATCGAGCAGCTCGAGGTCCTGCTCCCCATCTGCTCGTACTGCAAACGAATTCGGAACGACAAAGAAGAGTGGGAGCCGCTGGAGCAGTACATCGAGGAGCACTTCGAGCAGCTGCTCAGCCACGGCATCTGTCCCGACTGCTACATCAAGTACGTCCAGCCGCAGCTCGATCGGGGCACGTCTTCGTGACAGAACCCGTCACACAATCACCGCCGGCCCGATCATCGGGCGGCGGATGGTGGGCCACGGTGCGCGAGGCGCTGCGCGGCTCGCGCCACGACTACACCTCCGGCCCGCTGGGTCGGGCGATCGTGCTGCTCGCGATTCCCATGGTCGCCGAAATGATCATGGAGTCGTTGTTCGCGGTGTGGGACGTGTACTGGGTCGGCCGGGTGGGGCCGGCGGCCCAGGCCACGGTCGGGCTGACCGAGTCGCTCCTCACCCTCATCTACACCGCCGCCATCGGGCTCTCGATCGGCGTCACGGCCATGGTGGCGCGGCGTATCGGCGAGAAGAATCTCGAGGGGGCGGCCGAGGCGGCGGTGCAGGGGATCGCGCTGGGCGTGATCGTGGCCGTGGTGACCGGGGCGATCGGCGTGGCCTTCGCGCCGCGTCTCCTCGCCCTCATGGGCGCGAGCCCCGAGGTGCTGACTATCGGGAGCACGTACGCGCGGATCATGCTCGGCGGGAACGTCGTAATCCTGCTGCTGTTCCTGATCAACGCGGTGTTCCGGGGCGCGGGCGACGCGGCGATCGCCATGCGCGTGCTGTGGCTCGCGAACAGCATCAATATCCTGCTCGGGCCCTGCCTGATCCTGGGTCTCGGGCCGTTCCCGCGCCTCGGCGTGACGGGAGCGGCGATCGCGACCACGATCGGCCGCGGCACCGGTGTCCTGTATCAGCTGTATCGCCTGTGGCGCGGCGACGCACGCGTGTCCATCCGGCGGGCGCAGCTCACGCTCCAACCGGCCGTGATGCGCACGATGTTGCGGCTCTCGGGCACAGGCACGTTCCAGGTGCTGATCGGGACCGCCAGCTGGATCTTCCTGGTCCGGATCATTTCGAGCTTCGGGACGGACGCGATCGCGGGGTACCAGATCGCGATCCGGATCATCGTGTTTGCGCTGCTGCCGTCGTGGGGACTCGCCAATGCCGCGGCGACGCTGGTCGGGCAGAGCCTCGGCGCCGGCCGCCCCGAACGGGGCGAACGCGCGGTGTGGCTCGCCGGGTTCTACAACATGCTGTGCCTCGGCGGCGTGGGCGCCCTGTTCGTGGCGTTCGCCGGACCGATCACCGGCGTGTTCACTCGTGACCCCAGCGTGGCGCCGATCGCCGCCCAGTGCCTGAGTACCATCAGCTATGGGTTCCTGTTCTACGCCTGGGGCATGTGATCACCCAGTCCTTCAACGGCGCCGGGGACACGTGGACGCCGACGTGGATCAACCTGGGCTGCTTCTGGCTGTGGGAGATTCCACTGGCGTACGTGCTGGCGGTGCATGGCAAGCTCGGACCCTTCGGCGTGGCCCTCGCGGTCACGATCGCGTTCTCGACCGTCGCCGTCGTCAGCGCGCTGCTCTTCCGCCGCGGGCGTTGGAAGGAGCGGCGCGTCTAGCCGCCTGCCTTAGGCAGGTGTTGCGTCGACGCATCGCCCCTCGCCGCTTGACAGCGGAACGGGGACGAACCCACCCTGGTACTAGCGAACGACAATCGGTTCGTCGGAACTAGAGGAGCGCAGGCGTGGACGCGAAAGAGCTGCTCGACAGTCTCGACGTCGGTGTTCTGGCCATGGCGCCCGACTGGACCGTCGCCGCATGGTCGGCGGCGGCGGCGCGGATCACCGCGCTGCCGGCGGACCGGGTGGTGGGTGGGAGCATCTGGATCGCCTTCCCGGCGGCGAAGGGCACCGAGCTCGAGCTCGTGCTGGTCGACGTACTGACCGACGGCAAGCCCCGCACGTTCCTCGCGCCCGCGGGAACGCCCGAGGTCGCGGGCACGGTGCTGGAGATCCGGATCACCCGCGGCCCGGAGAATCATCTCGTCCTCTGCTTCCGGCCGGTGCGCGAGGAGCTCGCGCCGGAGTCTCGCGCGGCGCAGCTCTTGAGCGCGCTCGAGGCGGAGCGCCGGCTGTATCTGCAGTTGTTCAGCTCGCTGCCCACACCCGCTCTGGTGCTCTCTCCGGGCGGCCAGATCCTCGATGCCAACCCCGAGGGAGCGAACCTGTTGGGCGGGGCGGATGCGGCGGCGCTGCGCGGCCGCGTACTGACGGAGTGGGCTCCCGCGGCACAGCAGGGGATGCTCGCCGCCGGGCTACGGCACGCCGTCACCAAACGGCAGGACGTGGCGCTCTCCTTCGAATTCGCCGGTGAGCCGGCGCGGGAGGTGCGCGCCGTCGTCGTGAACGTGGATCCCGTGCGTGCGGCACCGAAGCTTCTGTTCCTCGCCCTCGACGTGTCGCGCGAGATCCTCTTGCAACAGCGGCTGCTCCAGGCCGACCGGCTCTCGCAGCTCGGCGCCCTGGTGTCGGGCGTGGCGCACGAGCTCAACAATCCGCTGGCCGCGATCGCCGCCTTCGGCGAGGCGCTTGCCCTGGAGCCACATCAGTCGGACCTGCAGGAAAGCGCCGAGGTGATCCGGAGCGAGGCGATGCGGGCCGGTCGCATCGTGCAGACCCTGCTCGACTTCGCCCGCCAGCGGCCGCGCATGCAAACCGCCGTGGACCTCGGGGAGATCGCCGATCGCGTGCTGGCCCTGCAGCGCAGCGCGCTCAAGAAAGCGCGCATCCGCGCCACGATTTCGATTCCCCACGACCTCCCAGCCGTGTCGGGCGACCCGCAGGAGCTGCAACAGGTGATGCTCAACGCCGTGGTGAACGCCGGGCAGGCGATCGAGGGCACGGGTCGTCCGGGCCAGATCGTCATCGCGGGTCGCTCCACCGACCACCACGTGCTGGTGACCGTGGACGACACGGGCCCCGGCGTGCCACCCGAGATCCTCGACCGGGTATTCGAGCCGTTTTTCTCGACCAAAGCAGAGCACGGCACCGGACTGGGGTTGGCGATCAGCTTCGGACTGGTGCGGGGCATGGGCGGTCGCATGTGGATGCAGAACGTCGAAGGGGGCGGGGCCCGGCTGTCGTTCGAGCTGCCCGTGGACGCAGGCAGCCCCGACGCCGCGGCGCGGGCGCCCGGCCGGCCGGCGGGGCAGCGGCTCTCGCTGCTGGTGGTCGAAGACGAGGACGCTGTGCGCCGCGCCATGGCGCTGCTCGCCAAACGGCTCGGCCACGAGGTGACCACGGTCGGCCGGTTCGCCGACGCGACCGAGCGTCTCGCCCAACCGGGCGCGCGCTACGACGCTCTATTGGTGGATGTGCACCTGGACGAAGCGCACACGGGGTTCGACCTGTTCGATCATTTGCGGACCGCAGGTCAGGGGCTCGAGCAGCGCATCGTGTTCACGACGGGGGATTCCATCTCGACCCAGACCCGTGACGCGCTGGAGCGCGCCGCCCGGCCCGTGCTGCGGAAGCCCTTCAGCCTCGACGATCTGCGTGAAATGCTGGAGCGCGTGACCGCCGGCTGACGGCGCGGCGCCCACTCTGTATCCCGTTGTCGTCAAGCGAGGCTTCGGTGCGACAGTGAGAGACCAACCTCTTGGCATGACTCCTGCTTCGTTTCGGATCCGAAGCTTGATCATGAGCGCCTCGCGTGAAGCGGTCTCAGCTAACTTGGATAGACGAAGCAGCGCTGGCCCTGGTCTGGTGGCTCGTTGCCCTGCTGAGTGTCTCGCGGGAGTCGAGCGGCAAGCCCTTCCGACCTGTGCGGTGAGCGGTGGCTGAGCTCCTGGCACGGCTCCGCCGGGTGCCCCGTCGCGTCGTGCACCGACTGTGCCGGCAGCGGGCCCTCAATGCGTTGCGCCGCCGACACCGCTTTGGGTCCCTGCTCGTGGTCTGTCGCGGCAATGTCTGCCGCAGCCCGTTCGCAGCCGCGTTACTGCGCCGGCTCTCCCGGAACCAGCTGCGCGTCGACTCCGTGGGCTTCACGGCCCCCGGTCGGCCGCCGCCACCCGAGGCCGTTGCGGCGGCTGCGCGCCATGGCGTGGATCTCTCCGTCCACCGGTCGCAGCTGGTAACGGCGGAGGCCGCGCGCGCTGCCGACCTCATCGTTGTCATGGACCTCACCCAGCGCCATGAGATCTGCATCCGCTTCGGGCGAACCGAGCGGGACGTGCTGGTCTTGGGTGACCTCGACCCCCAGCCGATCGAGACCCGCATGATCCGCGATCCCATGAGGCAGCCGCTGGCGGTGTTCGAGCAGACCTATGCCCGCATCGAGCGCTGCGTGCGGGAGCTAGCGCGAGCGATTACAGCACTAAGGCCCGAGGCCTGACCCCACCCCGCCCCTGTGTGAGGCCCGTGCAACGCCGCACTGGGGCGCGTCCGCACTGTGGCGACGGAGCAGCAGCAGCGATTTAGTGCTCCATGTTTGGTGAAGGTGTCGCGATACGGTGCTGGGTCGGTTGCGTTCCGCTACCTGCAGGCGGTCCGGTTTTTGCACCTCCGTTCCCGCAAACGTCAAGCTGGAGGAGCCCCGTGGTACGCACCGTTGGTCGAAACTGGTGGGCAGTGGCAGCCGCGATGCTGGCCGTGGCGAGCGCGTGTAACGAGCCACAGAGTCCAGAGCAGCGTCCACAGCTCTTGCTGACAGACGGCAGTACGCTCGCGGTGGACGCCACCACCACGTTTGCCCTCCCCGACGTCAGCAGTACAGGCTCAATGGATCCGGACGGCTATACCGCCTGGGTAGATGGCTCCACCAGCCAGCCGGTCGGGACGAACGGCGTCGTCATGTTCAGCGGGCTAGCCGCGGGCGATCATGAAGTCGCGCTCTACGGCATCGCCCCGAACTGCGCCGTAAGCACGCCGGATAAGGGCGCCAACAACCCGCGGGGCGTTTCGATCCTCGCCGGCGTGGGGGGGTCCGCGGACTTCTCCCTGGCGTGCGGGTCGTGGGGCGAGCTGTTTGTTTCGACCAACACCACCGGCGTGGACCTCCCCGCTGGCGGTTACACGGTCAGCGTGGACGGTGGAGCGAGCCAGACAATCGCGGCGAACGGCAACGTCATGTTCACGCAGCTGTACGCAGCCAGCCATACGGTTGTCCTTTCAGGCGTCGCGGGGAACTGCGCGTTGACCGGTTCGAACTCGCAACAAGTGAACGTGTCGCCGGGCCAGACGGCGGCGATAACCTTTGCGGGGAGCTGCGCTCCAACTGGCTCAGGCAGTGGGACTCTGACGGTCACGACCAGCACAACGGGCTCTAACCCGGATGCCGATGGTTACACGGTGACGGTCGACGGCACCACCAGCCAGGCGATCGCGAGCACCGGCAGCGCTACCTTCGCCGTGCCGGCGGGCGCCAATCCGGTGGCGCTGTCGGGAGTGGCCTCGAACTGCTGGGCGAACGGTGCGAATCAGGGCACGGTCACCGTGCCAGCGGGCGGGACCGGCGCGGCGACCTTCGCCGTGACGTGTGTCGTCCCGGGGTCGCGCGCGAGCGGCACGGGCCAGCTGGGGATGGGCGCTGCCACGCCGCACAACAACGTCCAGACCTTCAACTTCGACGTGCGAGCGGATCTGACGGGGAAGTTCTACATCACCGCCTACGACGACATTCACCCGGACGGGACCATCGCCACGGTATTCGTGGATGCGTCGGCGGACCCCGCCACGTTTTTCAAGGCGTACCGCACCAGTTCGAACGCGTGCAGCGATCCGAGCCACGGTGTCGAGTTCGACGCCCTCGGCAGGGACGGGCCAGACCTGGTGAATGTTACGGGAATCGTGTGCGATGACGGAGCGCAGGGGAGCGGCAGAGACTTCTTCAGCTTCTTCATCATCAAGCCCCAGGCGGCGGGCATCGGCCGTTCGGGCATGGTGACGAGCGGGGATATCGTCAAGAACTGATCCTTCGTGCTCCAGCCCTCCGTTAAGGGTCGGCTGCGCGCGATCCGCGCTCACCCGCTCCTCAACCCGACTGCTTTAATAGAGGGATGGCGCGAGCGGCTCGCCGGCTATCCGGAGGATCCGGAGCACGAGCCCCACCTGGCGGCAGCGATCGAGTGGCTGGTCCGCGCCCAGGACGCGACTCCGGACGGCGGCATCTCGCGCGGGTTCAGCCTTGCCTGGCACCCCTATTTCGGCGGCCGCGGCTGGCAGCCGTCTTACCCGGAGACCACGGGCTACATCATCCCGACCCTGTACGCCGCTGCCAGGCGCCTGGGACGTGCCGAGCTCGCTGCACGCGCCGAGCGCGCAGCACGTTGGGAAATCGAGATTCAGCTGCCCACGGGCGCGATTCGCGGCGGCGTGATCGGCGCGCCGGAATCCCCCGCCGTGTTCAACACCGGACAGGTGCTGCTCGGCTGGCTCGCGGCGTTCGAGGAGACAAGGGAGGGCAGCTTCGCCGACGCGGCCCGCCGCGCCGCTTGCTACCTGGTGGCAACTCTCGACTCGGATGGGTTTTGGCGCAGGGGGAACTCGCAGTTCGCGCGCGCTGACGCGACGCTGTACAACACGCGCACCGCCTGGGCGCTCGCCGAAGCGGGAGCTCGACTGGATGATGGCGGGTTCACCGATGCCGCCGCCCGCAGCCTGCGCGCCGCCGCCGCGCTGCAGACCCAGAACGGCTGGCTGCCTTCCTGCTGCCTCACCGATCCCGAGCAGCCGCTGCTACACACGCTCGCATACGCCATCCGGGGATTCCTGGAAGGCGGGCGGGTGCTCGACGACGCGCGTCTGCTCCAGGCGGCGGAGCGCGCAGCTGATGCGCTCCTGGCAACGGTCCGGGCGGACGGCTGGATGCCCGGTCGCTACCGCTCCGACTGGTCTCCCGCGGTGCGCTGGTCCTGTCTCACGGGCCAGGCGCAGATGGCGAACAACTGGATGCGCCTTGCCGTCATAACGGGCGACCCGAAATGGCTCGAGCTCGTGCCCGCCGTCTTGCGCTTCCTCAAGCGGACGCAGAACCGGCACACTCGTGAGCCCGGTGTGCGGGGCGGGATCAAAGGCTCATGGCCGGTGGGCGGCGACTACGGAGCGTACGAGGTCCTGAACTGGGCGACCAAGTTTTTTGCGGACGCCCTGATGCGGCACGAGGCCGTGGAGACCCACGACCTCGGTGCCACGTCACCGGTTTCTGTGCTGGCTTAGCGGCGCGTCACGGCAACAGCGTAGGGGTTTGCGCGATCGCCACCACACCCCAGCACGCTACGCTCGCGTCGCGTTCCACCGCGCACGCAAATGTGGGGTCTGAGTTCCCCGCACTGACCTGGGTGAAGGTACCAACCGGTGGCGTCGCCTGGCCGTAATAGTTGTCTCCCCAGCAGACGAGCGTGCCGCCGGTCTTGAGCCCGCAGGTGTACCAGAATCCCGCGCTTACCTGGGTGAAGGCGCCCGGCGGTGGGGTCACCTGTAAGAGTGAGTTGTCCCCCCAGCAGACGACGGTGTTGACGGTCTTCAGGATCCCGCAGGTATGGAAGCCGCCGGCGCTCACCTGATTGAACACGAGCGGTGGAGGCGACGCTTGGAGTGCGCTGTTGTCGCCCCAACAGGCCACGGTGCCGTCAGACTTGAGCCCGCAGGTGTGTTGGTATCCTGCGCTTACGAGCGTGAACGCACCGGGCGGGGGCGTCGCTTGGCCGTACGTATTGTCTCCCCAACAGGCAACCGTGGAGTCGGCTTTAACCCCGCACGTGTGCCGATATCCCGCGCTGACGTGCGTGAACGGGCCGGGCGGGGGCGTCGCTTGGCCGTACGTATTGTCTCCCCAGCACTGGAGCGTGCCGTCCATCCTGAGCCCGCAAGCGTCTGAGCCTCCGGCGCTCACCTCGATGAACGTGCCTGTCGGCGGCGTCAGGTTCCAGCAGGTGAGCGTGTTATCGGTGTTGAGGCCGCAGAACGAGGGGGACCCTGCCACGCTCACTTGAGTGAGCGCGTACTCAGGCGGTGTAGCCTCCAGCCAACCGTTGAAGCCCCAGCAAGCGACCGAGCCGTCCGTCCTGAGCCCACAGGTGTGGGAGCCCCCGGCGCTCACCTCGGTGAACGCGCCCGCCGGCGGCATCGCCTGGCCCCACTTGTTGGACCCCCAGCATGCGACCGTGCCGTCAGTCTTCAGCCCGCAGGTATGGTCCTGCCCGGCGCTCACCTGAGTGAACGTATCTGCCGGCGGCGTGGCTTGACCGTCGGTGTTGTCGCCCCAGCACACCGCCGTTCCCTCGGTCGTGAGCCCACAGGTGTGCAAGCCGCCCGCGCTCACCTGGAGGAAGGTGCCCGCCGGCGCTGCCGCCTCCCCGTAGTCGTTATTCCCCCAGCAGGCGACGGTTTCGTCGGTCTTCACCCCGCAGTTGTGGCCGCCCCCAGCACTCACCTGAGTGAACGCGCCCGCTGGCGGTGTTTGGGGCCAAAAAACGCCGCCCCAGCAGGCAACTGTACTATCGGTCTTGATCCCACACGTCTGTACATATCCCGCGCTCACCTGGGTGAAAACGCCCACCTGCGTCGACGACTGCCCCCAATCGTTAGAGCCCCAGCAGCCGATCGTGCCGTTCGTCTTGAGGCCGCAGGTGTGGTACTGCCCGGCGCTCACCTGGGCAAAGTTGCCTGCCGGCGGCGTCGCCTGGCCGTGTGAGCCGTCATCGAAGTTGAAGTTGTTGCCCCAGCAGGCGAGGGAGCCGTCGGTGCGAAGCGCGCAGGTGTGTTCGTACCCCGCGCTCACCTGCACCACGGTGCCGGGCGTGAGCAGAACAAATTGAGGGCGCCCGGGCCGAGCGGCCGAAGGGTCCGTCACGTCGCTCTCGCAGCCCGCGAGGAAGGCGACGCCGAGTAGGATCGGCACGCGGACGCATCGCTTCAGGATCGTCATCGCCATCGCTGCCTTCGATCTCTCCAAATCTGTCAAACCACTCGGTCAGAACCCGCCGGCCAAGACACGAGGCCACACTCGCCCGCCACGAGCCACTTCTAAGGCAGTGCTCGCGACCGCGAAGCGGTGGCGGATCGGGATCGTGGTTCCCGGCAGCAGCCGGAACTGCAACGTGCCCATGCCCGCGCCGCCGCGGCTATCCGTCACGGTGACGGTGAGCGTGTAGACGCCGGGCGTGGCGTAGCTGTGGGTGGCCGTCGCGGAGCCCGAGCCGCTCGTCTCCGTCACGGCGGCGGCCGACGACGAGGCGCCGTCGCCCCAGTCCATGAGCGCTGTGTGGGAGTCCGTGATGTCAGCATCGCTGAGGTCCGCCGTCGCGGTAACGGTCCTGCCCAGCGGACCTGAGCCAGCGCGGGTCGCGATAGAGCCGACCGCGGGCGGCCGGTCGGGAGTTTGCGCGACCGCAACCTGGCCCCAGCAGGCCACGCTCGCGTCGCGTTCCAGCGCGCACGCCGAATAGGCCCCGGCGCTCACCTGGGTGAACTCGCCCGCTGGCGGCGCCGACTCCGATCCCCAGCAGGCGACGGCGCCGTCGGTCTTGAGCCCGCACGTGTAGCCGTGCCCCGCACTCACCTGGGTGAACGCGCCCACTGGGGGCGTCGCCTGACCAAAACGGTTGTCGCCCCAGCAGACGACGGTGCCGTCGATCTTGAGCCCGCAGCTGTGCAGGGTCCCGGCGCTTACCTGGGTGAATGCGCTCACCCGTGGTGTTGCCTGCCCGTAGTCATTGCGCCCCCAGCAGGCAAGTGTCTCGTCCGCCTGGAGCGCGCAGGTGTGATAGCCCCCCGCGCTTACCTGGGTGAACGCGCCCACCGGCGGCGTCGCCTGCCCGTAAGAGTTGTCGCCCCAGCAGACGACGGCGCCGTCGGGCGTGAGGCCGCAGTCGTGCGCCTGCCCGGCGCTCAGTTGGGTGAACGTGCCCATCGGTGGCGGCGCGTAGTACCCCCAGCACACGACGGTGCCCTCGATCTTGAGCCCGCAGGTGTGGGAGCCTCCCGCATCCACTTGGGTGAACGTGCCCGCAGGCGGCGTCGCCATGCCAAAACTGTCGTCACCCCAGCACGCCACGGTGCTGTCGGATTTGAGCGCGCAGGTATGGGACCCGCCCAAGCTCGGGCCCCCCACGTTCACCTGGGCGAACGTACCCGTCGGCGGCGTCGCTTGCCCGTAGAAGTTCTGGCCCCAGCAGACCACGGCGCCGTCGGTCTTGAGCCCGCAGGCGTGCCAGGACCCGGCGCTCACCTGAGTGAACGCGTCCGCTGGCGGTGTCGCCGCGTAATACCCCCAGCACACGACGGTGCGGTCCGTCTTGAGCCCGCAGGTGTGGATGCCCCCGGCGCTCACCTCAAGGAACGCATCCGCCGGCGGCGTCGCCTGTTGGTAGGAATTCGATCCCCAGCAGACGAGTGTCCTGTCAGTCTTGACGCCGCAGGTGTGGCTCCCGCCTGCGCTCACCTGACTGAACGAGCCCGCGGGCGGTGTCGCCTGGCCGGAGTAATTGTTCCCCCAGCAGGCGACGGTGCTGTCGGTCTTGATCCCGCAGGTGTGGGCGCCTCCTGCGCTCACCGCGGTGAAAGCGCCCGCGGGCGGTGTGGCCTGGTCGGGGTAATTGTTCCCCCAGCAGACGAGGGTGCCATCGGTCTTGAGCCCGCAGGTGTGGGAGCCTCCCGCGCTCACGTGCGTGAACGCACCCGCGGGCGGCGTCGCCTGCCCGTACGAGTTGTAGCCCCAGCAGGCGACGGTGGCGTCGGTCTTGACCCCGCAGGTGTGGCCGCCCTCCGAGGTTGGAGTCGCCGCCCCGCCTGGGCCCCCCGCGCTCACCTCGGTGAACGCGTCCGCCGGGGGCGTCGCCTGGCCGAAATAGTTGTCGCCCCAGCAAGCGACCGTGCCGTCGGTGCGAAGCGCGCAGCCGTAATCGGCCCCCGCGCTCACCTGTGCCACGGTGCCGGGCGCAAGCAGAACAAACTCTGGGCCTCTGGACGGCCGAGCGAGGGCGGGTTCCGTCATGTCGTCAGCGCAGCCTGCGACGCAGGCGATGCCGAGCACAACCGGCACCGGGAGGCATCGTTTCAGGTTCGCCATCGCCATCGCTGCCTCCGAGCTCTACCAAATCTGTCAAACCACTCGGTCACAACCCGTCGGCCAAGACACGAGGCCACACTCGCCCGCGTCCATCACGCCGGCCGAGATCACGAGCCACTCCTAAGGCCGCGCTAGCGACGGCGAAGCGGTCTGGCCGATCGGGACCGTGGTTCCCGGCAGGAGCAAGAACCGCAACGTGCCTACACCTGCGCCGCCGCGGCTGTCCGTCACGGTGACGGTGAGCGTGTAGACGCCGGGCGTGGCGTAGCTGTGGGTGGCCTTCGCGGAGCCCGAGCCGCTCGTCTCCGTGACGGCGGCGGCCGACGAGGCGCCGTCGCCCCAATCCATGAGCGCCGTATGGGTGTCCGTGATGTCAGGATCGCTGAAGTCCGCCGTCGCGGTAACGGTCCGGCCCAGCGGGCCTGAGCCAGCGTGCGTCGCGATGGAGCCGAGCGCAGGCGGCCGGTTGGGGGTTTGCGCGACCGCGTACCGGCCCCAGCAGGCCACGCTGTGGTCAGACTCGAGCCCACACGTGTCGAAGCCCCCGGCGCTCACCTGGGTGAACGAGCCCGCGGGTGGGGATGCCTCACCGTGGGCGTTGAACCCCCAGCAGGCCACCGTGCCGTCGGTCTTGAGCCCGCAGGTGTGCGCATAGCCCGCGCTCACCTGAGTGAAGGACGTCCCCGCGGGCGGCGTCGCCTGGCCGGCATTGTTGAGCCCCCAGCAGGCGACGCTGCCGTCGGGTTTGAGCCCGCAGGTATGGAACCCCCCCGCGCTCACCTGAGTGAACGTGCCCGCCGGTGGCGTCGCCTGCTCGTAATAATTCCAGCCCCAGCAGGCGACGGTGCGGTCCCCCTGCAGCCCGCAGGCGTGGTCCCCCCCCGCGCTCACCTGGGTGAACGTGCCCGCCGGTGGCGTCGCCTGCCCGAACTCGTTGTAGCCCCAGCAGGCGACGGTGCCGTCGGCCTTGACCCCGCAGGTGTGGCCCACTCCCCCCCACTCGTAGTACCCATACCCCCCGCCCTGCGCCCCTCCCGCGCTCACCTGGGTGAACGTGCCCGCTGGCGGCGTCGCCTGGCCCTGAGTGTTGTTTCCCCAACAGGCGACGGTGCCGTCGGTCTTGAGCCCACAGGTGTGCTCGCGCCCCGCGCTCACTTGCGTGAACGCACCCGCCGGTGGCGTGGCCTGGCCGTAATAGTTGAGGCCCCCGCAGGCAACGCTCCGGTCAGTCTTGAGCCCGCAGTGGTGGTATCCCCCCGTGCTTACCTCGGTAAAGGTGTCCGCCGTTGGCGGCGTCCCCTGGCCGTAATAGTTGTTGCCCTCGCAGGCTACGCTGCCGTCGGTCTTGAGCCCGCAGTTGACCTCCCACCCGGCGCTCACCTGAGTGAACGCGCCGGCCGGTGGCGTCGCCGACCCGAACCCGTTGTAGCCCCAACAGGCGATTGTGCCGTCGGAGGCAAGCCCGCAGGTGTGCAAGCCCCTCGCGCTCACCTGAGTGAACGTGCCCATGGGCGGGGTCGCCTGGCCGTAATCGTTGCGCCCCCAGCAGGCGACGGTGCCGTCGGCCTTGAGCCCGCAGGTGTGACCACCCCCTGCGCTGACCTGCGTAAACGTGCCCGAGGGCGGGGTCGCTTCGCCGGAGCCGTTGCTGCCCCAGCACGCAACAGTGCCGTCGGTCTTGAGCCCGCAGCTGTGGCTATCCCCTGCGCTCACCTGGGTGAACGTGCCCATGGGCGGGGTCGCCTGGCCGGAAGAGTTGGCGCCCCAGCAGGCAACGGTGCCGTCGGACGTAACCCCGCAGGTGTGGTCGTGCCCCGCGCTCACCTGGGTGAACGTGCTCGCAGGCGGCGTCGCCTGGCCGGAGCCGTTGCTGCCCCAGCAGGCGGCGGTGCCATCGGGTCTCAGCCCGCAGGTGTGCCACGCGCCCGCGCTCACTTGGGTGAACGTGCCCATGGGCGGGGTCGCCTGACCCAGATACCCTCCCGAGAATCCCTCGCCGGGTCCGACGTTGCTGCCCCAGCAGGCGACGGTGCCGTCGGTCCGAAGAGCGCAGGCGTGCCAGAGACCCGCGCTCACCTGCGCTACGGTGCCCGGCTCAAGCCGGACGAACGCCGGCTTCGCCTCGCGCCCGGGGTTGGTGAGGTCGGACTCGCAAGCGATGGCGAAGGCGAGCCCGCACAGCGTCAGCGCACGAACGCAGCGCCCAGGGTTCTCGATTATCACGGTTGTCTCCTCACTGTTGGCTCAGCCATTCGTGCAACACGACGAGGTTGTACAGCCGCTGGCTGTGATCCCGCGAACCCTCACGGTGCTCACGAGCCATGTCGCGAATCCCAGCGGGGTTGAGCCAGCCGCAGTCCCGCAAGCTCTCGCTGTCCGCCAGCTCATCGGCCCAGGCGCTCGTTGCCTCGTGCGCGAACCACACCGGCAACGGAACGTTGAAGCCGTGCTTCGGTCGCTCGAACAGCTCGGGCGGGACGAATCGGGCCAGCAGGGCCTTGAGGAGCGGCTTCCCGCCGTTCCCGTCGAGCAGCCACTCCTGCGGCAGCCCCAGGGCGAACTCGAGCACTTCCTGGTCCAGCAGCGGCGACCGCGCCTCGAGACCGTGGGCCATCGTGGCGATATCGACCTTGGGCAAGAGGCAGTCCGCGAGATACGTGTGTATATCCACCAGCTGCATCCGGCGCAGCGCCGTGCCGTTGCCATCCCGGTACAGCTGCGCCAGCCACGCGCGCACCGTGTTGCCGTTGTCGTGCCGCTCGCGCAGCAGATCTCCCGCGTAGAGCCCACGCACTTCCTCATCAGCCACGCAGGTGCGCAGCGCCGCGAAGCGCTCTGGCTCGTCCAGTGCGAGAGTGCGGAGGCCGCGCTTGATCCGCTGCGCCCAAGGCGCCCCCCGGCTCGTCACCGCGGCGCCGAGCCGCAGCGCCGCCTTCGGCGTCATGCTCCGCCAGCGCGTGAGCCGGAGCGCCATCCGATACCAATCGTATCCGGCGAAGCCTTCATCGCCGCCGTCTCCCGTGAGCACCACCGTGACGTGCTTCCTCGTCTCCTCCGCCAGCATCCAGACGGCGAGCGCCGTGGCATCGCCAAACGGCTCCGCCGCATGCCGCACCAGGGCGGGGAGGAGGTTGATCAGCTCCGGGCGTCCGGTGAAGGTGTGATGCCGGGTCCCGAGGTGTTTGGCAACGCGCTCCGCGTACCCGCTCTCGTCGAACGCGGTCTCGGCGAAGCCGAGCGAGAACGTCGAGGTCTCGCCGGGGCATTGGCGGGACGCGATCGCCGTCACCAGGCTCGAATCGACGCCGCCGCTCAGGAATAAACCGAGCGGCACGTCGCTCCGCAGCCGCAAGCTGACTGAGGTCGTGAGCAGATCTTCGAGACGATCGACCGCGTCGTCAAAGTCCCCCACGAACGGCTTCACCGTCCGTTCGAGCGCCCAGTACCGGAGGGAGCGAGCCCCTGAGGATGTGACCCGCAGCATCGTTCCGGCGGGGAGCTTGTTGATGCCGTCCCAGATCGACTGGGGAGCGGGGACGTACCCCAAGGTCAGGAACGCGTCCAATGCGCTCAGGTTCACGCGACGGTCCTTGGGGTCGGTATCCCGCAGCGCCCCGAGCGTCGATGCGAAGTAGCAGCCGTCGTCGTCCAGCGTGTAATACAACGGCTTCTTGCCCACCCGATCCCGCGCGAGCACCAGCTCGTCGCGTGTGCCGTCCCACACCGCGAAGGCGAACATGCCGCGTAGATAGTGCACCGCCTCGCTGCCGCAGCGCTCGTACAGCCGCAGCAATACCTCGGTGTCCGACGCCGTATGGAACCGCACCCCCTGATCCGACAGGACCCGGCGCAGCTCGCGGTAGTTGTAGATCTCGCCGTTGAACACCAGGGCAATCCGTCCATCATCGCTGCACATCGGTTGGCGCCCGCCGGCGATGTCGATGATCGAAAGCCGGCGGTGCGCGAGCGCCGCGCGGCCCAGCGGATCAGCCCAAAAGCCCTCGCCGTCGGGCCCGCGGTGTGCCATGAGCCCCGACATGCGGCACAGGCGCTCGCGGTCGGGGCGGGGGCGTGCGTCGTGGCGCAGGGTTACTGCGCCGGCAATGCCACACATGCGGGCGTTACCCCTGCCTGAGCTTCGAAGAGCTCGCGGTACAACTTCAGGTGCGCTTCAACGCGGCGCTCCAGTGAGAACCGGCTCACGACGTCGCGGCGCGCCGCGGCCGCCGCGGGCGAGTCGCCCTGCGTTATCGCCTGCTCAATCGCGTCCGCGAGCGCCGCGGCGGATTCCGGGGCCACCAGACGAGCCGCCGACGAGGTGCCGACAACTTCAGGCACCGCACCCACCGCCGTCGCCACGACCGCCACCTCCGCCTGCATCGCCTCGAGCAGTGTGTTGGGCAACCCCTCGCTGCGAGATGGCAGAACGACGAGATCGAGATTGCGGTACACGGCATCCACGTTGGCGACTTGCCCCAGGAAGCGAATGCGCGACGCCAAGCCGAGACGACCGCAGCGGGCCTCGAGTAGCGCGCGGTCAGGGCCGTCGCCCGCGACCAGCGCGGAGAACCCCAGCCCCTTCCCCGCCAGGACGGCGCAGGCGTCCAGGAAGACGTCCACTCCCTTCTCCCGGCTCAACCGGCCGACCACGCCGATGATGGGCCACTCGAGCCGTTCGCGCTCCATCGGGTCGCCCGGGGGCACGGGGGTGGGAACGACAGCGTTGTAGATGATCCGGACCCGACCGCCGCAGTGCTTGAACGCTCGAGCTTGGGCTTGCGACATCACGACAACGCGGTCAGCCGCACGGAGCAGCTGCTTGTCGACCCAGTGATAAAATCGGTCCTTCACGTCTTCGGTCGTGACGCCATGGTGGAATCCGATCCAGTGCCAGGGGCGGTGCTGCAGCCGGCGCAGCAGATACGCCACCGCCGTCGCCTTGTAGCCGTGGGTCTGGACGATCGACGGTCGCCAGCGGCGCAGCACGCTTCCCACCCTCAACGCCATTCGCCAATCGACGGGGCCGCCGTCCTCCACGACGCAATGCCGAACGCCGGCCTCCCGGAGGTACTGAGCGAATCCCGACGGGGGCCGGCCGCGTCGATGGAACGCAATGACCAGGCACTCGATCCCCGCTCCCTCGAGCGCACGCGCCAGAGCGGTCACCTGACGTCCAGGTCCGGTGACCACTTCGGAAGGAACCAGCGCGGCGATGCGGTCCGGTGAGGAGCGTGAGTGGTCCGCACTCGCGCCTCGCTCCACGACGGTCATCGCACGGATCGGCTTGACCGCGTAAGCCAGCTCCCTCCTCCGGTGGGCATGGTGGCCGGTTGTAGCACTGCGGCGACGGGCCGACGCGCGAACCAGGTCCAGGTCCGCCGCAGGCCCTCGGCCAAGGAGACGAGCGGTTGATAACCGAGCAGGCGCTCGGCGCGCCGGAGACCTGCGAGCGAGTCGCGAACGTCGCCCTCCCGTGCAGGAAGCCGCTGATAGGCAAGCTCCTGGCCGGTGATCTTCCCCACGAGTTCGATCAGGTCGAGCAGCGAGGTCCGCGCCCCCGCCCCCACGTTCACCACGGCCCCGCTGACCCGTTCCCCCGGCACCGTTGCCGCCAGCACGTTCGCGTCCACCACGTTGTCCACATAGGTGAAATCCCGTGTCTGCGTCCCGTCCCCGAACAGCTTCGCCTCCCCCTGTTCCAGCACCGCGAGCAAGAAGGCGGGGACGACCGCGGCATAGGCTGAGTGTGGACTCTGGCGCGGACCAAACACGTTGAAATACCGGAGCGCGACCCCCTCGATCAGCCCGGCGCGAGCGAAGGCGAGCACATATTGCTCGCCTGCCAGCTTGGACGCTGCATAGGGCGAGCGCGGGAGGGGCTCGGCCGATTCCGTCTTCGGCAGGACGGGCGTATCACCATAGACCGAGCTGGAGCTCGAGTATACGACGCGCTTGACCTGCGCCGCTCGGCACGCCTCGAGCAAGCGCATCGTCGCGTTGACGTTCGCGTCGTGAGAAGCCCACGGATCCTTGAGCGACCGCGGCACGCTCGGGAGCGCCGCGAGATGAAAGACCACGTCGATCCGCGCGACCGCGCTGCGACACACTCGTGCCTCGCAGAGATCGCCGCGCAGAAACTCGATCTCGCCATCCAAGCCAGCGAGATTTGCTTCGTCGCCGGTGCTGAGATTGTCTACGACCCGAACCTGGTGCCCGAGCGCAACCAGCCGCTCGGCGACGTGGGAGCCGATAAAGCCCGCTCCGCCCGTGACAAGACACCGTGACGCCCGCGCTCCCACCATGGAATCCCTCTTGGCCGATGGACCTGGTCACGCGCGAATCGCACGCGTGCGTGACCGCTCGCCTGAGAGGGTTTGCAATCTTAGCGCCGCTCGCCGCGCCCAACCGACCGACGCCGGTGGTCAGCAGTAAGTCACTGCAGTACACGGAGATACACTATCACACGATCGACGGAGTCGTGTCGGGCGCGGGTGTGGCATTGGCGCTATGTTGCCTTGGCGCCGTAGGGACGAAGCACCCGACGATGCGCTATTCATCAACTGGCTGCTGCGCGCCCTGCCGTGCTTCGCCGAGCTAGTCCGTCCCAGACCCTCCTTCTCCTCAACAGGCAATCGATCACGGTGATGTTGCCCGCCACGTTGAACGTGTGCACGCCCTCCACGTGCGGACCCCAATCGGGTCCTACTTTGCCCACCTCGATTTCTTCATACGTTTCAGGGTTCAGCTGGAGGATGCGATTGATGGCAACAGCAGACCCGTAGCGCGTGGAGCAGTCTTGCGCCGGTCGATAGAGCTGACCGTGGTTCTCGAAGATCCGTCCCGCCGGCCGTGCCGAGCGAACGTCGCTCTTGATAGGGTTGGCACGATGAGGGGTCCAGGGCCCCAAGGGTGAGTCTGAATAAAACAGGTGCAGCTCATCCAAACTCCCCGCGCCGTACGCGGGCGTGTTCGCGAACAACCACCATCTTCCGAACAGCAATGCCGGTGTTGGATCGAGCGCCTTCAGGTCCCGGAGCACAACGCGTTCCAACTTCCAACGCGTCGGAAAATCGACGCAGCGATACAGTTCAACTTGACGGCGTGAAGCCGTCTCGGGCATCATGAAGAAATCCCCATCCCATTGGAACACGAAGGGATAGGATAAGTGGTAGTCCGTCTCGAGGACGGGGATGGGCGGGGCCACGGGGCCCTTGTCGTCGACCACGGTCAGGACGATAGATCCTTTCCCGGTCGAGAAGAGCAATTCCTCGTGAAAGATGTAGTGGTCGTTCCCAACCTGAACGGGAAACGGATCGGCCCAAAAGCGGTCCAGTGGCGGAATCAACTGGCGGAAGCTTTCCATCCGCAGTCGCTCACCGGTCCCGTGACGATATGCCAAAGCCCATTGCTCGCGATACAGAGTATCGACGCACTTGTCGGACACGTAACGCCCTAGCAAGACAGTCCCCGCCCGCAGCATTGCAAGGTTGCCCGGAGCACGGGATGGGTTCCTCGTGACGTCGAACGACGCAGCCGCCTCGAGCCTCTTGAGGAAAGCGTCTGGATCTTCCCACAGCATCTGAACGTTCTTCGCCAAGGCGGCGGACATCTTCCAGTAAACATGATTCTGGCTGCGAGACATTGAGCGGCGATCGGTCGGTGCAACGGACACGTAGAGCGACACCGTCTTGCTCAGGCCCTTCCGGTGAATACAGAGGCGCGTTTCGGTGCTCGGTCTCCCTTCGACGACCTCCCAAAAGGCCGGGGTCGATTGCGTTCTCTGATCGCCGCTCTGACCGAAGGCTACGCTCCACACCCCGTACCGAGATGTTTCGGCCAAGCATCGATCCGGCAGCAAGCACAACGGATCCAACACTACGTCGAGCTGTTCTTCTTGAAGCAGATCAGCTCCGTCGAGAACACGGCAGTTGGGGAGTGCAGATCGCAGGTCGATTGGCGCATGAGCGTCTGGAGAACTGCGAAACAGACGACGATCGACGTTCTTGTACAACCAGAACAAGAACCGGCGCAACCCTTGAAGGAATCGGAATGGGCCCGGCGCACCTTCCGGGGCCGCTCGCAAGACCAGGACGAACGTTGCGACTCCGGATTGCTCAACGTCTTCTACGCATTTGCGCAACCAGGTGGGAATGGTGTTGCCATTCGTGACGAGTAGAAGGCGGAGAGGCGCGCTTGAATTGTGATGCGTCATCGTTGTGACCACGTTGGTTGGACGGTGTGGCTCGTCCGCCACTGGCGAGGAAGCAGGGCAAAAGCGGCGCCACCGGGTGGCGTGGCCTCGGCGCATCACGGCGCCGGCGCGCCGGTGTTGCGCCAAGGCGTGGCGTCGTGGCACCGCAGATGCACGGCGGGGGGCGGTCGCCGGCGTGCCGAGGCGGCATGGATCCGGCTTGCGGTGCTGATTACCACGTTCGGGGGGTCCGTACCACATGACGATCGCGACCGTTCGGTCGGCGGCGGCGGCGCGGGTGCCGCTGGCCCACGCGCTTGATCTGGGGCCGGAGGCCTGGGACCAGTTGCTCACGCGGTCGGGCTTGAGCAACCCCTTCTTGACCTGGGCCTGGTATCGCGCTTGTGCAGTCGCGGTACCGGCGGCGGAGGTGGACTCGTGCCACGCCGTCGTGCTGCGCGGTGCGACCGGGGACCTCGAGGCCGTGTTTCCATTTCGGGCCAATGGGGACCGGTTCTGGAGCGTCCCGGTCCCCGGAGTTGTTTGGGCCTTTGGTGATCTGGGGTGTCCGGATCATCTCGACCTGCTCGCGTCGCCCGAGGCCGATCTGGACGCGCTCGTCGGTGCGCTGGAAACAGTCCCCTGGGTGGTGATCAGGCTGGCCAACGTGGCCGAGCAGGCCGGCAACATCGAGCGGTTCCGCGCGGCATGCGAACGTCGCGGCTGGACGGTGCGACGCAGGCTCGTCGGGCGCTGTCCGTATCTGGAGCTGCCCGGGCGCTGGGAGGCGTATCTCTCCACCTTGAGCGCGCACGGGCGCCACGCACTCCGACGGAAGGAGCGAAAGCTCCACAAGGAGCACCGCGTCGTGCTCACGGACTATGGGCAGGGACGCCTCGAGGAAGGCCTGCGCCACCTTCAGCGCCTGCACACGCTCCGGTGGGGGGGTGGTGGCGCCTTTCGCGATCCCGTTTGGGAGCGACTGCACTGCCGTTTCGCCGCTTCGCTCGCCCAGCGGGGCCAGCTGTGGCTGGTCACGCTCGACCTCGATGGCACGCCGGCGGCGGCCTGGTACGGCTTCTCGCTCGGCGACACGGTGTACCACTACCAGAGTGGGCGGGATCCGCGCTGGGAGCGCGAGCGCGTGGGCACGGTGCTCATGAGTCTCATGATTCGTCGCGCCATTGAGCGTGGCTACCGGAGGTTGGACTTCCTCCGGGGCGAGGAGGCGTATAAAGCGGAATGGACCGAGACTGCTCGGCCCTGCTACGAAGTCGTCGTGTTTCGGGCTGGCTGGCGTGGTGCGGTGCTGCGCGGGTTCGATTGGATCGCCCGTCGGGTGCGGGGTGCGGGATCACGTCTCCGCGTGAATCGCTTCCGTCACGGGCCGGCAGAGTCCGGGTGACTTGTCGAACAACGCAAGGAAGCGGTCGGCAAGGAGAGGGTCCACCGGCAAGACGTCGCGGCTCCACTGCGCCGCGCTGCGGGATGCAGCGACCCGTTCCGTCAGCTCGGGGGCATACACATCGAGCGGGGGATGGTAGATGTAATCGAGCGCCAGCCGGTGCCGTGCGAAGTGCGCGCGCACCTTGTCACGCTCGCGCACCAACAGCGGCACGCGGAAGAGCGCGGTATCCGAGGGTACGGGGAGGCCGGGAGGGGTGAGCCCCAACTCGAGGAGCCGGCGGGCCCCGGCGATCCGGCGACGGCGATTCTCTTCGAACGTCGCCAGCCGCCGGAGCGTGGCGCGCTGAGAGAAACGGAGCGGCCAGGTCCGGTACGCGTGGTTGTCGACCCGGACCCACCGGTTAAACCGGTCGAGCCCTCCCCCTTCGCGCTGTGCCTGCCGCACCGTGGTCGTCTCGTACGCCATCCGATAACTGAAGCGCTCCTCGTGCTGGGGGACCAGGCGATCGCGCAGTCGCACAAGCCACTGCCCCGGCCGAGTCGAAGCGCCAACGGCCCTGAGGAATGAACGCGCCCGATGTGCGATCGTGACGGGGAGGGGCCGATGTCGGACCTCTTTCGCGGCTTGGCGCGCGAGTGAATCGCGCCGGCTGGCTTCCGAGAAGGTCAGGACGCCGCCGGCGACACCGAGGTGCTTGCTCAGGCTATACGCAGCCGCCACGCCGAACTGCCCGATCCGCCGCCCGTCACAGCGACTGTCGATCGCGTGGGCCGCGTCCTCCACGAGCACGAGATCATGCCGGCGACACTGCGCCTCCAGCAGATCCATGCGGTCGGGAATACCGTAGAGGTTGGTCGTCAGCACCGCACGCAAGCGGGTCCAGGTTGAGTCTTCGATAGCGGTGGGGTCGAGGTTTCCAGTGTCAGGATCGACCGGACCAAGGACGGGCACAAGCCCCGCCGCCAGCACCACGAAGAAGACCACATCGTCGTTTATGGGAGACATGAGCACGCGATCTCCCGGCCGGAGCCACTCCCGGAACGCGAGGTAGAGTGCCACTCGCCCCGACGGGAGATACAGCGCCTCTCGTCCGTACCGGCGGCGAAAGAAATCCTCGATAGCTCGCGCCTCGGCGGTCATCCAGCAGGGCCAGTGGCGGCCGCGGCTCCGTTCTTCGACGCGATGAACCGCGCGATGCTGGAGATCGTGCGAAAGCGGTCGATTTCCAGGTCCTCCAGGGACACCCGAATACCGAATCCCGCTTCCAGCTGAGCCAGGAATTCCACGAACGCTAGAGAGTCAACGAGGCCGGTTTCGATCAAGTCGGTCTCCACCGACGGCACTTCGACATTCAGCTTCTCGGCGAAGAGCCGGCTAAGTTGGTCCTCGAGGTTTCTCAAATCCGACATGTCAGATTTCCTGGTGCTCGGTTGCCAACAGGTCGAACAGCAAGCGATCGTACGGCCGGTCGTCGATATAGTGACACTGCCGCTGCCGCCCGATGTACTTGAAGTGCAGCGCCTCGAGGACGCGCTGCGCCGGGATGTTGATCTCGACCGTCCAGGCGTTCACGACGTGCAGGCCCAGCTCGGTGAATCCAAACGTTAGCATCTTCGAAACGGCTTCCCTCGTGCAGCCGCCATAGCGCTTATTGCCCAGGACCGCCCAGATCGAAGCCGTCTTGAAGTGCCGATCCACGTTGGTCAGCCCTATGACGCCGACCGGGAGATCCCCATGGTCCGCCGTATAGGCCCGGAACAGGTGGATGTTCCGTTGGGTCATGATCTTGAGCGTTATCGGGCTGACCATCTGGACTCCGTTGCCGAAGTCCAGCCATTTGTAATTGTCGGCCTTGCCCAGCCAGCCGGCCACCAGCTCGATCAGCTCAGGGCTGTCCAGCGGCAACAGTTTCATCGTTGGCGAACGCCTCCTGCAACTGGCGCCGGTCGAACTTACCGTTGGCATTCCGAGGCAGCCGGTCGAACGCCATCCAGCGCGAGGGGAGCATGGGAGAGGGCAGGACCCTGGCCAGCTCCTTCCGCACGACCGCCGGCGTAACCGAGACCGCCGGGCGGGGCACATAGGCGCAACAGATCACGGTGCCCTCGAAGCCGTCGGTGGGAATCGCGACGACGGCGCATTCCTGTATGAAATCCATGGCGTTCAACGCCGTCTCGATCTCCCCGAGCTCGATCCGATAGCCCCGGCTCTTGATCTGCGAATCGGCGCGGCCGAGAAAATACACGAGACCGTCGGCGCCGAGCTTGGCGAGGTCGCCGGTCCGGTAGAGGCGATCGCCCGGATCGGGCGACATCGGGTTCGGGACGAATGCGGCGCGCGTCTTTTCCGGATCGCGCCAGTATCCCGGGCTGAGGCCCACCCCGCGGATGTAGAGGTCCCCGACTTCCCCGGGTGACAGGGGCCGCAGTGTGTCGGAGAGCACCAGGAGCTCTTCACCCTCGCACGGCGTCCCGATCGGGATCGCGACGCCGTCATGCTCCGGACAGGCCGGAACCGCGTAATAGCTGCTCGCGATCGTCGTCTCCGTAGGGCCGTACAGGTTCGTGAAGGTCGCGTGCGGCAACCGCGCCATCCAATACCTCAGGGCCGGGGTGGGAAAGACCTCTCCACACCACAGGAGCCGCCGCAGAGCCGGAAAGTCATTGAACCGCACGACATCGAACTTGGCCATGTAACTGAGCAGCGACGGCACCGAGAACCATTGCGTCAGCTCCGCGTGCCGGATGAACTCGGCGAGGGCATTCGGCAGCAGGTTGATCTCGGGCGGCACGAGGTGCAGCTGGGCGCCGGACGCGAACGTGCCGAACACGTCGAACGTGGAGAGATCGAAGTGCAGCGGCGGATGACCGGAGACGCGATCGGTGGGTCCGAGGTTGAAATACCGCCTCGCCCACTCGACAAAGTGGATCACGTTGCGGTGCGGTATCACGACGCCCTTCGGCGTACCCGTCGATCCCGAGGTGAAGAGAATGTGGGCGGGATGCGCGGGGCTATTGCGGTAATCCAACGGGTCGCCCGGCGCCCGCGTCACATCCTCGAGCGAGAATGAGGGCTGGAACGCTTCCCCCCGGGTGCGGTCGCGATCCATCCATCCCACCGCAGTCGACCTCCGCAGCCGCGCGTTGGACAAGAGCGTGCTCAGGAGCGACGCGGCGCGTGCCTCGGCCAGGATCACACGGGGCTCCGCCGATTCGACGATCTTCGCGACTCGCGGAGCGGGGCTCGACGCGTCGAGCGGGACGTAGGTGCAGTCGGCCTTCAGGGTCCCCACCATGCTCACAATCGCCAGCGGAGACTTGGCCAGCAGCAGGGCGACCCGGTCGCCCTGCTGGCACCCGGCGGCCTTCAAGGTGCGGGCCAGCCGGTTGCTCGAGGCCTCGAGCTCTTCGTAGGTCATCCGGGCGCCGTCCATCACGACCGCGGTGGCGTCCGGCCGCCGCTCCGCCTGCTCGGTGACCCACTGCTGGAGCAAGGCGGTCATTGCGTGACCAGGGTCACTGCTCGGCGGAAGGCCTGGTTCGTGTGGTGCAATTCCTCCTCCGTGGGGGGAATGTCGAGGATGAACGACCGATACCCTACGCCGATGTAGCGCGCCAGCTCGTCGCCGACCCGCTCGTAGCTGCCCACCAGGTACGGGCACATGGTCTTGTAGTTCTGGAAGGGCACGAGCCAGTACGGACTGTCGCCCGCGGCCGTCGCGTCGGCCAAGTCCGAGAGTTGTCCATGCCAGACGGAGTCCGAGACCTTCATCGCCAACTGGTGCGTGAGCTGGCCCCGGCGGTCCTCGGGAAAGCGCTCCCGCGCGATGCGCCATGCCTCATCGCCGTCCTCGCGGACGATCATCCCAACTCGCACGCCCGCACCGACGCCCTCGTTCGGAGCGACCTCCTCCTCGGGCGCTTTCGGGTACTTGACGGCTACCGCGCCAATCGCTTGCGCCGCCGCCAGCCCCGCGTCCGACGAGCCAGACACGAAGATTCCCGGAAACAGCTCCGGCGCCAATGGCGGTGTGAGTTTCAGATTCTTGACCGTGTAATAGGCACCCTCGTGAGAGACGGGCAGGGAGTTCGCCAAGAGATCCCTGATGATGCGCGTGTACTCGATCAGCCGATCGTACCGCTGGTCGTGCGGTGTCGTGTCGTTCAGGGCCACCAGGTCGTTCTTGAACCCACCCGCCACCATGTTCAGGTAGATCCGTCGCCCGTACAGATGACCGAAGGACGCCACCAGCTTCGCCACGGCGTACGGGTGCATGTAAGCGGGCTGGACCGCGACCAGGGGACAGAGGCGGGTCGTGTTTTGGATGATGATGTGCGACACCAGCCAGGCATCAACGAGCCGGTTGTCGGAATAGACGAGAATCCCCTTGCATCCGGCTCGCTCACTCCAGCGCGCCACGTCGGCCACCCGTTGGACGTAGGCCTCGCGGTCTCCATCGGTGGACTGCGTGCAGGTCGAAAACACCTCGAGACCCACGTCGGTCGAGCGATCCACGCTCTTGCTCATGCTCTACTCGCTCCTTTCCGCCTTACCACGCGATCGGGGCGCGCGTTGGAACCCCGCTCCCCGGGCGGTCCAGTGCATGGGCGGTGCCACCAGACCTGCAGGGTGCATCGGCGGATCGGGTGAAAAGGCTTGGTGGGCAGCGGCCCTGGAGCCCGCATTGGAACACGACTGCTGCGTCGACGCTACAGGCGGTGGTGCCTCGCCTCAACGCACCGGCAGCTCACGCACGAACATCCCCTTGTCCGCCAATGCCACAGCCGCCTCATAAACGTCGCGCGCCCGGAGGAGCATGAGACGCAAGCTCCCCACTCGCCCCTCTCGCCACTGCCGGCGCTGCTTCAGCTCGCCGACCAGCGGGCGCAGGTCGTGATCGAGGCGCAGTGAGAACAGCCGCATGTTGGAGACCCGCACCGCCCCGTCCGCGTCCCGCCAACGCATTGGGTACGTTTCCCGGGTGAACACCGGGATCGCGAGCTGCGGCTCGAGCTCCTCCACGACGAAATAGCAGAACGTCATGGTGTTTGCGGGCACTCCCGCGAGCAGAATCTTCCCGTCGTACTCGAGCAGCTTCTGATAGGGGGTGGAGCGACCACACGGGGTTTCGGCCCGCTCGTGGCCGGCGATGATCGCGTCGGCCCTATTCCCCCACACGGCAACCGAGTGCGTGGGGTGGATGCTGCGAACCACTCCCGGAGACCGGCGGAACACTTCGGTGAGGAGCCCCATCCTCGACACCGTCCGCCGCACGTCGAAGACCGGGTCGCCCAGCGCGTACTCGACGGCGGTGCCCCGGAACGGAATCGTCGGCATCATCAGCGTTCCGCGCGCCCCGACGACCTCCCGCAGGGTGCGAATGACGTCGACCGGGCCGCCCTGGAAGCCCAAGAAGCTGTCGAACGCGCTGTGCACCATCACCACGTCCCCCGCGACGACGCCGAGCTCCACCAGCGCGCGATTCAGATCGACCGGTGTGAAGGCGCGAAACCGTCGATGGTAGCCTCTCACGAGGCGCTTCAGCGACCGCTTGATCGGAGACGGCAGCACCGCCGACGCAGCCGCGCGGACGCGTTCTCGGAAGCCGAAGGTCACATGCCACCCGTGTGTCGGGACTTCGGCAAGGCGAATGTCAATAGATTTCGTCCCGCCGCAATTGCCACGAACTGTTCTCCGGCCGCCAGAAAGGTCACGGGCGCCGCACGGATTGCGCCATCGGTATCCACAGACCACAGAGGCTTGCCGGTCCGCGAATCGAGGGCGAAGAACGTGCCCTGGTCGCCGCCGAACACGATCCCCCCGTTCGTTGAGAGGACCCCGCCCATGACGTTGTTGACCTGTCGCGGCTCTCGGCGGTACTCCCATACCTGCCTACCAGTGAACGCGTCCAGCGCGCGAACCGCCGTATAGAAGGCTCTGCCGCCGACGGGTGCCGGGGGACTCGGGCCTGACGTGAAGTACACCATTCCCTGCTCGAGCACCGGGACGAACATCAGGTTCAGCGCCGGATCGAAGCTGGGCGACCACCAATTGGTCGCGCCCACGCTGCCCGGGTAGAGGACGAACCCTTCGCGCTGTCGGGATGAGTCGGAGAGAGGCTTGGGGCGTCCCTGCGGATCGAGACTATCGGTCCAAGTCTCGTGCGCAAACGGTGCGGCAGTGAGATACTTCCCGGACACGCGATCCAACACATAGTAGAAGCCGTTGCGATTCGCCCAGAGAACACGTTTCTCTGTACCCTGCGCTGTCTTTTGATCCGCGAGCACCGGAATCTGGTTCGCGTCCCAGTCGTGATCGTCCGCCGGCGTGAACTGAAAGTGCCAGACGAGCGCGCCGCTGGATCCCCGCAGTGCCACGGCCGAGTTGGTATACAGGTTGTCGCCTCTCCGGGCCGCGGCGTCGAAGACCGGCTTCGGATTCCCCACGCCCCAAATGAGCAGGTCGAGCTCCGGATCGTACGACCCCGTCAGCCACGTGGGCGCGCCTCCCTCGCGCCCGGAGTTACCGGCCCACGTCTCGCCGCCAGGCTCGCCGGGCTTGGGGATCGTCATGAACCGCCATCGCTCCCTTCCACTATTCGCATCGTAGGCCGCGATGAAGCCCTGACCCCCGCTGATCATGTCCGGCGTGGCCACACCAGTCACGACCAGATCGCGATAGGCCAGTGGCGCAGCGCTGATGGCGTACCGCTTCGGGTCCTGAGCGACGGGCACCTCCCACTGCAAGGCGCCCGTCGCCGCGGAGACCGCGATGAGTCGTGCGTCCACTGTTCCAAAGAAGACCTTGTCGTTGAGGATGGCGACGCCACGATTCGCTGCGGCGCCGAATTCGCCGCCGAGGCTCTCACGCGACACGTTGTGCCCGTACGTCCAAATCTTTCGTCCGGTGGTAGCGTCCAACGCCGTGACTCGGCCGGGCGGCTCCGTCACGAACATGATCCCGCGCCGCACAATCGGCGTGACCTCGATGGTCGTGGGCTGGCCGTCGAACTCGTGAATCCATCTGAGGGCGAGCTGGTGCACATTCTCACGGTTGATCTGACGCAGGGCGCTGTGGCGGGAAGACCAGTACGAGCCGGAGTAGGTGAGCCAGTCCTCGGCCGGCTCGCGTGTCGCCGCCAGCTCATCGTATGACACGTTCACGTCGAGCGATCGACCGGCACCGTGCCCGACGGCTCCGGACGTACTGTCGGGTGAATTGATGGAGCGGAGGAACGCCACCACTTGCCATAACTCTGTCTCGGGCAGCGGATGCGGTCTCATGGCCGTGTTCGGAATGCCGGACCGAACGGCTCGGTATACCGCCCAATCGCTCTCGCCATGCTTGAAGGCTCGATGGATCAATGCTGGACCGCCACCGCCGCCGCTCCCGTCTGGCGCGTGACAGGAAGCGCACTGACTGCGAAACAGCTGCGCACCCGCCTGAAGGTCGGCCGGAGTGGTCTTGACGTTGTGGATCACCGCGTACGGATTGTGGGTCTCGACCAGGGGTCTCAGGTACTGATCGGAGCCCGGCATCATGTAGACCAGCAACGGCTTCAACCCGATGTCCGGGATCTGTCCGGTGACATACAGCAGGACAACGTGGGCGCGCCATCGGACGTGTTCGGAGATCATCATCGCACCCGCTAGCGCCACCAGCACACCGACTGCTACCAGACTCCTGCCGCGTCTAGTCATACTGGCCTGCGGGCGACTCCGATCGAACGGTTGCGGCGCCATCGCGCGTCGGCACCGCCCGTGACCGTCTGCCACGTGCTCGGATGACACCGTCGGCCACGCGCCGGGCCGCGGCTCCACATCCTGCGACGAACCGGTACAGGGGACCGAAGGCACGCAGCGAGGTGAGTCCGACAAAGTAAAGCCCCGGGACGCTGCTTTCGAACCAGTGGCTCAGGCTCGGGATCGCCCTGTCCGTCTTGATCTCGGCGCGAAGTGACGGATCGATCATCGTCAACTTCGTGATATCGACCTTGTAACCAGTTGCCAGGAGGATGTGATCGGCCTTCACCTTCGCGCCGTCCGAGATGGTGGCATCGAGCTTCCCCTGCGTCACCTTCAGTTTCGCTACCGTCCGGCCTTCGCGCAGTGTGACCTTGCCGACGACTCTATGCTTCAACCAGTGGGTCGCCCCGGAGTGGTAAATGGCATTGTACGAGTCCTTCCACCGAACGGGGAACCGATAGAACAACCAGGGCCTCTGATCCCATAGCCAGTTGGTCCAGCCGGGCGCGATGCTCGCGTCCGGGGCCAGAATCCGCTCGAGGATGCTGCGCGTGCCCGACCGATCGGGCTCGAGCCACTGGATGGGACGCCGCGATACGACCTGGACCGCGGCGCCGGCTTCGTGGAGCAACGCCGCATACTCGATCGCGCTCTGTCCGCCGCCGATCACGACGACGTCCCCTCCCTTGAAACGACCGAAGTCCCGGTGCTCGGAGGAATGCGAGACCAGCTCTGGCGGCAGCTCCGTGAGCTGTTCTGGCCGGTGGGCATAGTAGTAGACTCCGATCGCCATCACGACCGCGTGGCTTTGTACCTCGCGCCCATCCTCGAGCGTAATGAGAAACCGGCCGTCCTGACGCTCGATCGATGAGACGTACGTCTCATCGACCTCAGGGACCGCCCGTTGCTGGAACCAGAGGCCATAGTCGATGAACGTCTGAATCGGCAGGGGATAGCCACGCTCGTGGCCTGTGTCCCTGGCGAACTGTTCAAACCCGTAGTCCTGACGGGGATCGGAGAGGTTGGTGGCCCACCAGTGCGATCGGAGCAGCATGCCCTTCGGCATGCGATCGCGCCACATCTCCAACGTCCGCCCGAAGACGGCGACTCGCAGTCCTCGGCCGAGGAGATGCGCCGCGGTGGAAAGGCCGTAGGGACCCGCGCCGACAACGACTGCGTCAAAGATGGGACTCATGAGCCGTTTTTCCTCACACGGGATACCACCCCCCGAGCGGCGTTGCGCGCGAAGGTCGTCGTCGCCTTGACCGCGGGAAGCGGATCCCTCCAGGATAGGTAGTCGTAGGCCATCGGCCTGAAAAACGAGAGGCCGAACTGCAAGACGGTTTGTACCGGAGATGAGATGCCGGGCCTGCCGCGCTGCCGCAGCGCGGCAATCGTCGTCGTGATGTCCCCGCCGAGATCGCGAATCCAGCCGCCGGTCCGATAGGCCGCGACGCGGTCAATTGGTCCGCCGGTCGCCCATTGGTAGAAGAGATACGGGAAGTCGACGCCGGCTCGCACCGCGACCTCGAGCGAGGCGGAGAGCCGCGGGTTGATCTCCATCAGGTACGGGACGCCGGCGGCGTCCCGGCGAAACTCGACTTCGGAGTAGCCTTCGAGGTTGATTTCGCGCACGAGCGATTCGGCGTGGCCCCCGATGTCCGCGGGAACGGCGATGCTCTGGCGCAGGACCGAGTTCCCGCCTAAGGGCGGACTGGTGCGCTTGGCCCATTGGGCGAAGCGCGCGTACACTTCGCCATCGGCATACAGGAAACTCACCGCTTCGCGTCTTCCGGTAAGTAGTTGCTGGAAGAGCGCGGCCTCGCCGAAGCGCGTCACCGCCGCGACGGTGTGATGCGCCTCGGCGGGAGTGACGGCGAGTTGGGCACTCAGCCGCGCTCCTTCCTGTCCGTTCCACAACCAGGATTCACTTGGTTTGATCACGGCGGGGAGTCCGATTTCCTTCAGTGCGGCCGTTACATCTGCGCCGTCGCGCACGATCACCTCGCGCGGGACTCGCAGCCCGAGGCGCCGCGCCACCGCGAGGGTCCGCTCCTTGCTGATCGCGATCGTCAACGCCGGCTCTGGCGCGAGCGCCACGCGGACCCGTGGCTCGAGGCGCGCGCGATGCCGACGCAGCAGCGCGATCGTGGCGTCGTTAGAGGCGATCAGCACTCGCGCACCGGTGCGCTCCAACCAGTGTTCGAGGATCCCTTGGTAGGCGTCTGTTCCTTCCTTGGCCGGAAACACGAACCCGCGCTGACACCAGCGCGATGCAAAGGCGGGTGCGTGATCGTGCGTTTCCGCCGCGGCGACCCCGAGCCCTCGCCGACCGAGGGACCGCACGGTCACGAGCGACTGCCGGAGCGACGCGTCGAGCACCAGGGCGTCGCATCGCATCATGGCCGAGCTGCCGGGCAAGAACTGCGCCGGGATCGGCCGCTGCACCGCCGCTGCACTCCCCTCTCGTGTCATGGCTGGTCAGCCACGGTGGATGCTGTCCCAAAGTTCAAATTCGGCCACGTAGAACAGCCGCAGCGCGGTCTCGGGCTCGACGCGATGATTATTCTGCAGGACGCGCAACATTTCCTGCACGTTGTAAATCCCACGTTCACGGGCGGCCTGGCTGGTCAGGATGTCTCGCAGTGGTTCGGCGAGCACGCTCGTCAACCAAATATGCAGCGACGTGGGAAAGCCCATCTTCTCGGCTCGTGTTCTCACCGAGTCCGGTATGCGGCCGCGCAAGCTCCTGCGGAGGAGGGCCTTGTTCCAGACTCCTTGGATCTTGCGATCCGCGGCCACCTGAAACGCCAGGGAGACCAGGCGGTAGTCCATAAACGGCAACCGGGCTTCCACCCCGTGGGCCATCGAGTTGCGATCTTCCAGGCGCAGATAGTGTGGCAGGGGCGCGCGCTCGACAGAGCGTCGCAGTACGGCGTTCAAGTGGGGCTCCTCGTAGCCCGCGTCGCTCGCGCCGCGACGATCGATTAGAGACGGTGTAAACCAGCGCCTCTCCTTGAGGCGCCGCCAACGCCGCGTACGCGCCACGCTGCGATACGGCCTCAGTCGCCGCAGCTGATGGTGGAACAGGCGCGCCAGCTCGTACAGGAACAGTTGCCCGGCATTGGCGCGGCGCTCGGCGGCGTAGGCACGCATCTCGTGCCACGCCCTGGCGACCCGGGCGCTGCGGAGCAGCGTGTACCAATGGTCGTGGAAATAGCTCGAATAGCCCGCGAAGACTTCATCCGACCCCTGGCCGTTGAGCACGACCTTGACGCCGTTGCTCGCGGCCAGCTTCATCAGGTGGAACCCGGCAATCGGCGCCCCCGAAACGATCGGCTCGTCCTGGAACCGCAAGGTCTCTGCTAGGCTCTCCCACATCGCCTGTGGGGTCAGCGAGATCCGTTGTAGTAGCGCACCGGTCTGCGACAGCGTGTCGGCGATGAATGGGCGTTCGTCGAACGCGGCGTCGTGATAGCAAAAGGCCAGGAGGGGAGGCGCTGCCTCTCCTCCGTCATGAACTCCGCGGTTTCGCGCCATGGCGCAAATGATCGCCGTGGAGTCGAGCCCCCCGGACAGACAGACGCCAACCGGCACGTCGCTCCGCAGACGGAGTCGGACGGCGCCTTCGAGCAGCTCCGCGACCGCTTCCTCGGCATCTGGAAGCGGCTGCGGCTCGATGTCCGAGAGCGACCAGTAGGTCCACTGCCGCCACGTGCCATCGAGCCGGATCTCGAAGGCGCATCCCGGCGGGACCTGCTCGATGCCGGCGTAGAAGGTCGCTGGGGTCTCATCCAGCTTGCCGTGGAGCAGGAAGTCGGCCGCCACCTGCCAGTTCGTTTCTCGTACATAGAGGCCCGAGGCCAGTATGGCCTTCACCTCTGAGGCGAGGAGCCAGGCGTCCTTGCCGTGGTGCACGAAGAGGGGCTTCACACCGAAGCGGTCCCGCGCTCCGAACAGCACGCCGCGGCGCCGGTCGTGGATCACGAAGGCCCACATGCCGTTGAGCCTGCCCAGGCATTCCGGGCCCCACTCTCGGTAGGCCGCGAGCAGGACTTCGGTGTCGCTGGTGGAGCGGAAGCAGTGGCCGGCGGCCCGCAGCTCCTCCCGCAACTCGATGTAGTTGTAGATCTCGCCGTTGAAGACGATGACAAGCTCGCCATCCTCCGAGCACATCGGCTGATGACCGGTGGGGCTCAGGTCCAGGATGGCGAGTCTGCGAAACCCGAACCCCACCTGCTGATGGAGATACAGGCCCGAATCGTCGGGGCCGCGGTGAGCGATGCTCCGGGCCATCTGGCTCAGGACAGCTGCGTCTGCCTGGCGACCGCCGAGACCGAGCATAACGACAAGACCGCACATTCTCGAGAACCTCTCCTGCAGTTCGTTCAGTCTGCGGGCCGCCATACGCGGCGGGGCCTAACGGTGCAAGCCCGGTGCCGCCCGACACCCGTGCGGCGTGCCAGAAGCGTGCAGCCGAGCCAGCCCGCCCTGTTGCGCGATCGCGACACACGTGGACCCGGGCGTCCGCCTGCCCCTGCCGTCCCGAGCGGGACCTGCGCCGGCTCGGGCTGGTCTCGCTCTTGCTTGCTGTGGTAGGCCGTGCGTGACGTAGCGGGTCTTGGCGAATCGACCCCGTCCGGGACGCGCGTCGAGGCTCGGGCCCTCGATCGCTCGCTCGTGCGCGGCGTCGCCTGGACGGCGGCGGCGAAGTGGGCCAGCCAGGGACTCGCCTGGGTCTCCTGGCTGATCGTCGCCCGGTTGCTTACCCCTGAGGACTACGGCCTCGTGGGCATGGCCGCGATTTACCTCGGGCTGATCACGCTGCTGTCCGAGTTTGGCCTCGGCACCGCGGTGCTGGCCGTGCGCGAGCTCAGCGTCGGGCAGATCAACCAGCTCAATGGGATGGCGGTCCTGTTGGGGCTGGCCGGCGTGCTCGCGTCCTGCGCCGCGGCGATTCCGTTGGGACACTTCTTCCGCGCGCCACAATTGCCGCTCGTCGTCGTGGCCATGAGCAGCACCTTCGTCATCACATCTTTCAAGACGGTCCCGTTTGCGCTGCTGCAGCGCGACCTGCGCTTCAAGGCGCTCGCGCTCATCGACCTGAGCCAGGCGCTGGTGCTCGCAATCAGCATGGTCGCCTTTGCTGTCGTCGGGTTGCGGTACTGGACACTCGTGTGCGGCGGGGTGGTGGGCGCGCTGGTCTCGACGGGAGCGATCCTGCGGCTGCGGCGCGTACCGTTCGCGCGGCCGCGACTGAAGGCCCTGCGGCAGGCGATGACGCTCAGCTCCGACGTGCTCATCTCCCGCCTGGGCTGGTACGTCTCTGCGAACACGGACTTCCTGGTCGCCGGGCGGATCCTGGGGAAGGCGGCCCTCGGTTTCTACAACGTCGCCTGGATCTTGGCCAGCGTCCCGGTCGACAAGGTCGCGGCGCTGGTCGGGCAGGTGACGCCCGCCGTCTTCTCCGCGGTGCAGGCGGACCACGCAGCCATGCGGCGGTACGTCCTCAGGATCACGGAAGGGATCGCACTCATAACCTTCCCCGTCAGCCTCGGACTCGTTTTGGTGGCTCGGGATTTCGTCCTGCTGGTCCTTGGCGCCAAATGGGAGGGGACGATCGCACCGTTGCGGCTCCTCGCCGCTTACGCGGCGTTCCGCTCCATCACACCCCTCTTGCCTCAAGTGCTCCAGATCATCCGGGATTCGAGGTTCGAGATGTGGAGAATGGTCGCCGCTGCGGTTGTCATGCCGACGAGCTTCTACTTCGCCGCACAGCGATGGGGAACGGTCGGCCTGGCGATGGCATGGATGCTGGTCGATCCCCTCCTCGCTTTCGTGCTGTACCGGCGCGTGTTCCGTAAGATCCAGCTGTCTGCCAGGGCATACCTCGCGGCGCTGTGGCCGGCGCTGAGCGGCACGGCCCTGATGGCGGCGGCGGTGCTCGCCGTCGGGGTCCTGAGCCCTAGCGGGTGGACTCCCGGCCTGCGATTGGCTGCGCAAATCGGCGTGGGCGTGATCACGTATGGACTTGCCTGTGTGGTCCTACACCGGGAGCGGTTCGAGGCATTTCGCGAGCTCGTCATGGCTGCCCGCCGAGAAACTGAGGGACGTCGGTGAACATCCGCCGGCTGCTCGTCGTCACGTATTACTTCGGTCCCGACGGGCCCGTCGGTGGCCTTCGCTGGTTGGGGATCACGAAATACCTCGCCCGCCTGGGCTGGAAGATTTCCGTCGTCACGGGCGTCCCGCCGATCGGGAATACCGCGCCCAACGGGCCTGACGTGGAGTCGTTGCCGCGCTTCTGGACATTGAGCGACGGCTGGCGCCTGCTTCGGCGCCTAGCTCTTGGGCCGTCGCTCGAGGCATTCCCGACAGCGTCGCAGGTCGGGAATCCGTCGGCACCGCCGGGTCCGCTGCGCCAACTGGGTCGGGAGGTCGCTGCCTTTTTGACTTTTCCAGACGAGAGCCGGGGCTGGCTGCTTCGCGCCGCGCTGCGCACGCGCTCCCTGATGCGGCGACTCCAGCCGGAGGTCGTCGTGAGCAGTGGCCCGCCGCACACCGCCCACCTCGTGGCAGGACTCGCTACGATGGGTAGCGCCGTGCCCTGGTTGATCGACCTGCGCGATCCGTGGGCGGGACCCCTCTCGAAGATTTGGGAGTCGGATCGAATGCTTGGAAGCCGACTGTTTCGCGTCGTCGCCCCGCGCCTCGAACGCCTCGCCTTCCGGGCCGCCCAGGGGATCATCACCAACACTCACCAGCTCGGGGACGCGCTGTCGGCGCGGTATCCCGACATGCCCGTGGTGTGCGTTCCTAACGGCGTCGACGCGGAATGCCTGCCGCCACCTGCTCGCGATCAGTATCCAGGATTGGCCATCGCCTATACCGGCTGGCTGTATACCGGGCGCGATCTCGGACCGGTGGTGCAGGCGCTACGGGTCTTCTTGGAACACCACCCGGAGGCAGCCCAGGCCGGTGTCAAACTGCGCGTGGCCGGTCAGGCCGACGCCGGTCATGCTCAGGCGTTTTACCGCGCCGTCGCCGCGGCAGGGATGGAGCCGTACGTAGAGGTGCTGGGCCCGCTTCCCCGCGCTCAAGCGCTCAACGTCGTATGCCGCTCTCGCCTGGCGGTCGTCCTGGCGCAACAGCAGGAGCTGCAGATCCCGGCCAAGCTCTATGAGTCAGTCGCGATGGGCATCCCCACGCTGGTCGTGGCGCCGGCAGGCAGCGCCGCGGCGGTCGAGGGAGAGCGCGTCGGAGCTGTGGTTCGCGATGCCGCCGATATCGAGGGAATTGCGTGCGTGCTCGAGCGACTCTGGCGGGACGGCTCGCAAGTGCGATTGTGCCCCGTGCCAATCACATACGAGGCCATCGCACCCGTGGTTGACAAGGTCCTGCAACAACGGCGTCGTCGTCCAGACCCACAGCGTCCTCGACCTCGCCGCTGAATGGAGCGCAGCGGCCTCGCCCCGTCTTCATGAGGACGAACACGTTGAAGGTCGGTCCGGTGACGGGCGCCGGTTGCGCCGTGGCGACGCCCACCGGGTTCGGGGGCGTGATGCCGACCATGGGCAGGTCGAGCGGGCGGCCTGTGTAAATGCCGCTGGCGATCGGGGGGCCGTAGAAGTCTGCGGCATTCTGCACCACGTAGCGGTCACCCATATTGAGGATGCCCGCGACGTCTACGCTGACCGCACTCTGCTGCGCCCAATTGTAGACGATGATGTTGGCCCGACCCGGCTCATACTGGTTGGGGCGCAAAACGATCTTGACCCCCGTGGGGGCGCTACCTGCATATGTGCCCGGATCGGCGAACCCGTTCTGCGTCCGCCAGCCGTCGAAGGTGGTGACGTCAGTAGTATCGTGGCGCCACACCACGGCTGTGGGGTCGCCGAAGAGCGTATTGTCGCTCCACCGCTGGTCGCTGTCCGACCCAAGGGTCCACACCATGCCGCCGCTGGTAAAGTTGTACAGCGTGTTCCCCGTGACGGTAGCCGTGGCCCACGCGCCCATCCGCCACCACCCGCCGACGAAATAGTTGTTGGTGCAGACGAGATCTTGGTTCCGAACGACGTCGCTGCCAATGTCGGCGGTCAACGTGTTCGTGAAGTTGGTCCGGTACGTGTAATTCTCATTGACGGTGATTCCCGACGCGGGAAAGACGCCGCCAACGAGAATGTCGGCATCCGGCACGCCCCAAACGTAGTTGTTGAATGCGACGTTGCCTTCGAGATCGATGTTCTGGATATATGGTCCGTCGTTGGCGTAGCAATGAAAACCGTACGCCCAATTGTCGAAGACGATGTTGTCTCTCAACAACAACGTGCCGGTCTGACTCTTACAGTAGATCCCGTGAGTCAGATTGTCGGTGCGACCGTTGTTGTAGACGACGGAGCCGTTGACCTCGGCCCCCGCTGCCTCCGGCCCGATGAAGATTCCATCATCGGTCGCGTCATGGACGACCAGGTTGATGACCTTGATTCCGGGCCCTTTGAGGTGGACCCCGTGCATCACGCCCTGCTGCGGAGCGGGGTTCGTGACCTCAAAACCCCAAAACCACGTGTACGCACCAGTCACGAACAGGATGTTGGTAACCGTCGCACGCTCCCTGGGATACTGGCGCACTACGATCGGAGCGTCAGGTGTACCCGTCAGCGTGCTCGCGAAGCCCCTCGCATCTGCGGCGTTCGTATACATTCCGCCGCGCAACCAGATCGTGCTGCCCGGCGTCACCGCGGCCGGGCCGGCGAGGGCCGTTGCCAAGTCCCATGGCTCGGTGAACGATCCGTCGCCGGATGGAGAGCCGGTCGGCGAGACGTAAAAGTTCGGCGCCGGACCGGCGGAGCGGTCGGCGCTTATGCCCCGAGTTCCCGGGGCGTCGTTGGGCGCAACGGAGTCCTGCAGCGCGCAGGAGGCCAACAGCAGGAGAAGCGCAACCGCGAGGGGTACCACGCCCGGTCCGGAGCGTGACCGCATCTGTCCGGTGTGTGAGGACATAAGCAGCGTTTCGGCTGTGCAACTTCCGGACCCGTCTCTTGACGTATGGTGGCCCAACCTGGTGGTCGTGTGCAATTCTGCACCAGGTCAAGACTTGCTGTCCTGCGCGAATCCGCCCGCGACCCTGCGGCGCTACCGCCGCAACCGCGAACCGCCCGTTCTCCGTGTGCCACAGGGTGCTGCCCAGCGGCCACGTGGGCCGTCCGCCTCAGGCGAGCGCTTGCCGCGACCCGCCGCCGATTGAGGCAGGGGACCGCGGCAAGCGTGTCGCCTTTCCGGATGCAAGCTCAGTACTCGTAGGCGCCGATGTCGTAGGCCGTGCCTCTGGGCCTCGCGAGGCCAGCGAAATCCAGCCCCGGCACGCAGAGGCTCACACCGGCGGCGCAGAGGGTCGTGCCGGCATCGATCGCCACCGCGCCGCTGCGGAGATGGTAATCCCCTGTCATGTCTCCGGTGTAGTTCACAAAGAGGGCACTGAACTGAGCGCTTGTCGGGGTGATGGTCCCCGACTGCGTGGCACTCGTGCCCGACTCCGGGCTCGAGATGTTCCCGGCCGGGTTGTTGTAGACGATGTTGTTGCTAAAGACATTGTGGCTGCCCAGCGAGTAGCCTTGGTGAATCCCATACTGGCCGTTATTCACGATGATGTTGTTGGCCACGGTCGTGTAATCGTCGGTCGTGATGGCCGGATCGGCGGAGATTTGAATGCCGTATACCCCGCAATTCGCCACTATGTTGTTGGAGATGATCTGGTGGGTGGCGCCGTGGTAGCTCTGAATGCACGCCGAGGCCGCGCGGGTGACGATGTTGTTCTGGACGACCGCATACGGGCCGGCGACGTAGATGCCGTGAGTTTGGTTGACCTGCCCCCAGGGGCCGATGTTGTCCACCACATTCCCGATGATCTGAATGCCTGTGATCCTGTAATCGCAGCAGGCGCCCACGATCGCCCCCGTGAGGGCGGTGCCGGGCATGTCATGGACGCGGTTGCCGATGATCCTGCTATAATTGCCGTTGGTCGTGATACCTTGGTTACAGCTTCCGGTGACGTCGAAGTTGATGATCTGGACGTAATCGCCGTCATTCGTGATGGGGGAGCAGTCCGACCCATAGATCTTCGCGCCCCATTTGGTATCGGAAATGTAGGTGAGGAGCGCGGTGGCCGTCCCGCTCTTGGTCACGCGATTGGCGGAGTAGCTCCAGGTGTAGTTGCCGGCGGCCACGTGGGCGTTGTCGCCCGGGTTCATGAGTTGCGAGACGCGCTGCAGCGTGGAGCAAGGGGCGGCGGCGGTGCAGGGATTCGCGTCCGAGCCCGCCGGCGCGACGTAATAGTTGGCGCCGTTGCCCAGCGTGTAGAGCGGCGTCGAATCGCTCACGAGAGTCACCGTCACGGCCGCGCTCCCGCTCTGCCCACCGCTCGTCGCGGTGATCGTCGCCCCACCGACCGCGAGGCCACTCACCAGGCCGCTGCCGCTCACTGCGGCGACACCCAGCGCGTCGCTCGACCAGGTGACGACGCGTCCGCTCAGCGGATTGCCGAGGGCGTCTCTCGGCGTCGCGGTCAGCTGCACCGTCGCTCCCATGAGCAGGGTCGCAATCGCTGGAGTCACGGTCACCGTCGCCACCGGCACGTTCGTCACGGTCACGGCGGATGTCCCGCTCTTCCCCTCGCTCGTCGCCGTGATCGTGGCGGAGCCTGCCGCCACGCCCCTAGCCAATCCGCTCGCCGAGACCGTTGCGATGGCCGCGTTGCTCGTCCCCCACGTCACCACCCGACCACTGAGGGCGGTGCCGTTCGCGTCTTTTGGCGTGGCCGTCAACTGGGTCGTCGCGCCCACGGTAAGACTGGCTGTCGCCGGGCTCACCGTGACCGACGCCACCGGCACGTTCGTCACCGTCAGAGCCGCCGTCCCGCTCTGCCCCTCACTCGTCGCGGTGATCGTGGCCGAGCCTGCCGCCACACCCGTCACCAAGCCGCTCGCCGAGACCGTCGCGGCGGCCGCATTGCTCGTCGCCCAGGTCACCACCCGACCACTGAGGGCGGTGCCGTTCGCGTCTTTCGGAGTCGCCGTCAACTGGGTTGTGGCGCCCACCGTGACACCTGCCGCCGTCGGGCTGACCGTCACGGAGGCCACCGGCACGTTGGTGACCGTTATGGCGGATGTCCCGCTCTGTCCCTCGCTCGTCGCGGTGATCGTCGCCGAGCCTGCCGCCACCCCCGTCACTAATCCGCTCGCCGAGACCGTCGCGACGGCCGCGTTGCTCGTCACCCAGGTCACAGCCCGACCACTGAGGGCGGTGCCGTTCGCGTCTTTCGGAGTAGCAGTCAACTGAGTCGTCGTGCCTATTGTGACCGTCGCCGTCGCCGGGCTCACCGTCACCGAGGCCACCGGCACGTTGGTCACCGTTAGGGCGGATGTCCCGCTCTGCCCTTCGCTGGTTGCCGTAATCGTGGCTGAGCCTGCTGCCACGCCCGTCACCAGGCCGCTCACCGACACTGTCGCGACAGCTGCGTTGCTCGTCGCCCATGTCACGGCCCGACCAGTGAGGGCGGTGCCGCTCGAGTCCTCGGGTGTAGCTGTCAACTGAGTGGTCGCGCCTACCGTGAGGCCCGCGGCCACTGGGCTCACCGCCACCGACGCCACCGGCACACTACTGATCGTGACGGCCGCGGTGCTGGCCAGCGTCCCGCCGCTCTGGGTGGCGATCACCTGGTAGGTTCCCGCGCTCTGCCCGGCGGTATAGAGCCCGACCGCAGAGATAATGCCCCCCGTGGCGGCATACCCCACGCTGACCGCGACGCTGTCACCGTTCTTCCGGATCCCGTACACAGCGAACTGCACCCTTCCCCCGCCGACTGCGGAGGCGGTCAGCGGAGTCAGAATAACCTGTGCCATCGGACCCCTGTTCTTCACCTGCGAACTACCCGAGACTTGAGCCGTGGCCGTCACTTGATAACTGCCAGCGACGCCGTTCGCGGTGTAAAGACCGCCGCTTGTAATCGTTCCCCCCGATGCACTCCAGCTCACGGCGACGGCGACGCTGTCGCCGGCCTGCGTGCGACCGTACGCAACGAATTGTTGCGTCTGGTCCGGATCGAGTGTGACAGTGTCGGGAGAAGAGACGATCTGCACGACGGGGCTGTTCGGTGGGGTAGGATCAGTGACCCGAACAGGCAGCTCGCACGCCGCGAACGCCGCGGCGGCGATGGCGAGGGGCAGCTTCATGCGCGCGAGGCGCTGTGACAGCTTGAACGTGAACGGCATAGCGCCAACTCCTCCAAAACACGAAAGGGCCGCCAGCTTCGACGCGCGGTCGATTCGCTGGCGGCCCGGCGGACCTCGCGAGCAGCGGCTCGCCTTAGTCCCGTGGCTCTGCGTCACCGCCTTTCAGCGGCTTTGCTCTGAGCAGCGTATTTCTGGTGATGCATGAGTGCAACAGGTGTGCCGCGTATCGGTCGCCTGTGGGAACTTGAGGCGCCACTGCAGGACTTGTAAACCCCTAGAACAAGCTAAATCGTCAACTCCACGTAATAGTTTTGTATTGTAATATGCAAGTAATAGTGCAATTTGCGCTACTAAATTCGGCCAGTTTGAGCTGTGGTACTGCTCAGGTGGACCGGGCGGCCACAGGCCGACCATGCAGGCGCTCGTCAGTTGCCTCGTAGAGCGAGCGGTACAGGGGCAGCATCGACTCGCCGATCCCGTCCCAGCTGTAGTGGCGCTCAACCGTGCGACGCCCTTCGATTCCCAGACGCCGACGTAACGCTCCGTCTTGGAGAACCGCCCGGACCGCCTGAGCAAAGGCTTCGGGGTCGTCCCGGATGAGGATGTTGCGGCCGTCTTGGGCGGCCAAACCTTCGCAGCCGACCGCGGTGCTCACCACCGCCTTCCCCATCGCCCACGCGTCCAAGATCTTGAGGCGCGTGCCCCCGCCAACCCGCAGCGGCACGACGTAGCAGGCGGCATCGCGCACGTAAGGGCGGACATCCGGCACATAACCCGTGAGCTCCACCGCGTAGCGATCGCGGTAGTGACGACGAACCTCGTCCGAGGCACCGCCTCCCAGCCAACGGACCGGCGTCGGCTCGCCGGCGGCACGCACCTTAGGGAGGATCGCGTCGCAGAAATACTGCAAGGCGTCGCGATTCGGGAACCAATTGAGCCCTCCGACGAACACAATTCCCTCCTCCCGGCCAGCGTCCGGTCGGAAGGCTGCGATGTCCACGCCGTTCGGCACCACCGTGCAGTTCGCCTCGGGCGCGATGCGCTGCAGCTCCATCCGATCCGCTTCCGAGACCAGGACGTTGAGATGACACCGCCCACACCAGCGCCGCTCCTCCCGCTCCATCAGGTGGGCCTGGTGGAGCAGGTATGCGCGCCTCCAGGGGCTGCGCTCCGCGCGCGAGCGACGCTGCAGCAGAGCGGACTCGACGTTGTGATGCACGCAGACCACGGGCAGGTCGCCGAGCAGAGGCAGATACCCGGACAGCGTGATCGAGTCCATGTGTACCAGATCGAAGCGACGTGTCCGGAGCAGGTGGAGGAGTCGCTTCCGAAAAGTCCGAGAGTCGAGCGCGAAGGTGGTGTATACCTGGTTGAGGCTGACGCTGCGCAGGTGGTCCCACGCCAGGCGCCAAACGCTGTACTCCTGCGGTATTGGGAACGTTTCGACGTCGGCCAAGGGGCCTAAGGCCGCCAAGCGTTGAGCGAGGTCTTGCTCCATCGTCCGTCCTTCGGGGCGACTGAAGCTCAGCGGCGTGCGACGATAGAAGCAGAGCGCCGTCACGTCGAACGCGCGAGCCAGCAACCGCAGCACATGGAAGCTGCGGATCGTCTGCCCCGAATCAGGCGGATAGGGCAGCGTCGAGCATAAGAAGAGTAGGCGAGGCCGTGCGTTCACCGCGCCGCCTCGGCGTGCGGGATGTTCGCTTCATCGTCGAGCGGGGCAACGGGCGCGGCCTCGACGTACCCGCGGTGCCAAATCGAGAAGCACAGCAACGCCCACAGGATGCCCGCGCGGTTGTGACGCCGGGAGAAGTGGTCGTCCAGCAGACCGCGGACCACGGTCGGATCGAAGTAGCCCAGTCGCTGCAGCCGTGCCGGTGCGAGCTCGTCCTCGATCACGCCGCGCAGCTCGTTGCGCAGCCACGCGGCGGTCGGCCCCACGAACCCCCGCTTCGGCGCGCGGAGATGCTGCGCGGGAAGACGTCCCTGCAACGCGCGCTTCAACAATCGCTTGTTCTGCCACAGGCCGATCTTGAGGCGATCCGGGAGTGGGAACACCCGCTCCACCAGCTCGTGGTCCACGAGCGGGACGCGGATTTCCAGGGAGTGTGCCATCGCCATGCGGTCGCTCAGCGCCAGCACGTCGTCAGCGAGGAACGTCTTGTAATCCAAGTACAGCGCTGCCGAGAGGCCGGCAGGGGCACCGTGACGCTGGTACAGGTCGCGGAACCAGCCGCTCGCCGCCGCGCCGCTCACGTGGTGGCGCAGCGCGGGTGCGTACAGCCCGTGCCGGCCAGGGTTGGGGAAGCGCGTGAGGTAGCTGAGGAACCGCTCGGGCGCGGACCTGTTGCCGTCCCGGAGGAATCGCTTGAGCCGATCGACGGCGAGGGAGGCGCCCCGGGGCTCCCGCAGCACGTTTGCGAGGGCGCTCACGCCGCGCTGCACCGCGCGGGGCAAGCGCGCGTAGTGCTCGCCGACGAGGAACCCGATGTGGCGTCGGTATCCGGCAAACAACTCGTCGCCACCGATCCCGGTGAGGGCGACCTTGTAGGACGCGCCGACGGCCTGCGACAGGAGCCAGGTGGGCACGGCGGATTCGTCGGCGTGGGGCTCGTCCAGGGCGTACGTGATCGGCTCGAGCAGGTCCCGGACGTCGGGGTGAATGTCCACCTCCGTCAGTGTCACGCCGTATGCGGCGGCGAGCCGCCGGGCGAGATCCGTTTCGTCTGCACTTGCGGCGCCGGAGCCGAAGTACTTCGCGGTGAACGCGTGGGGGGGGGCATCGCTCGCCAGCGACCAGCTGGCGACCACGGCGGAGGAGTCGAGGCCGCCGCTCAAGAACGCCGCGACCGGCACGTCGCTCACCAGGTGGGCCCGGACGGACTCGTCGAGCCAGTCCACGATCTGCGCTTCCAGCTCGCGAGGAGTGGGGGTCCGCTCTCGCGGGAGATCCCAGTATTGCCGGGTCGAGAGGCCGCCGGCGTGATTCCACTCGGCCGTGTGGCCCGGCTCGAGCTTGCGAATTGCGCGGAACGGTGTCGCGGGCGCCGGGATGTACCCGAGCTGGAAATACGTGTCGAGCGCGTCCCAGTCGAGCTCTCGATGCGCCAAGCCGACAACGTGGAGTGCCTTCAGCTCCGACGCGAACCCGATTCCCCAGGGTCCGGACGCGACGTAGAGCGGCTTGATGCCGAACCGGTCGCGGGCGAGGAACAGCGTCTGCTCGGCAGAGTCCCAGATGGCGAACGCGAACATGCCGCGCAGCCGTTGCACGCACTCCGGCCCGTACTGTTCGTAGAGATGCAGGATGACCTCGGTGTCGCCCTGAGTGGCGAACACGTGTCCCTGCGCGATCAACCCACGCCGCAGCTCGCGGTAGTTGTAGATCTCGCCGTTGAAGACGATGACCTTCGAGTGGTCTTCGTTGAAGATCGGCTGTCGTCCGCCCGCCAGATCGATGATGCTGAGCCGTCGCATCCCGAGGCCGACGTTGCGGTCCACGTAGGCGCCCTCGTCGTCCGGCCCCCGATGACGAATCGCCTCGCACATCCGCCGAATCACGGCAGGAGGAACGGGCCGGGCCGAGTCTGAGTGCACGATTCCGACGATGCCGCACATGCGCACGTGACTGTCCAGCAAGAGGGGGGCCGCCGGGTCCGCCTTGACGCGGAGATTCGCGCGCGGCCGAAGGGGCCACTTGTAGCCCGTCAACCCCGGGTCGTGTGGCGTGCAAGCAACATCGGAGGGCTCGAGGGCACGGTCCCCGCTGGCAAGCCCTTTGCGGGTTGCGCGGGCATGATGAGACCGCTTGCTGGCCACGCTCCCATGAGCAGCGTGACCAGGGCTTCCGGGTCTGTGGTTCGGCCCTTCGTGTCGATCGTGGTGCCGTGCCGCAACGAAGTCGAGTATATCGGGCCGATGCTGGACTCGATGCTGGCGAACGCATACCCGCGCGATCGGCTCGAGGTGCTGATCGTCGACGGCATGAGCGACGACGGCACCCGCAGCGTGGTTGCGGACTACGCCAGCCGTTATCCGGTAGTTCAGTTGCTCGACAACCCGAAACGCACCACCCCGGCCGCCCTGAACGTGGGCATCTCGCGGGCCCGAGGCAGCATCATCATGCGTATGGATGCGCACGCCACGTATCCCGCGAACTACATTGTCGACCTCGTTGATTGCATGGAGCGGAACGGCGCCGACAGCGTCGGAGCGTCGTGGCGAACGGAGCCGGGCGACGCGACGATCATGGCCCGCGCCATCGCGGCGGCGGTGGCGCATCCGTTCGGGATGGGCAATGCTCAGTACCGCCTCGGCACGACCCGGGTGCGGGACGTCGATACGCTACAGTGCGGCGCCTACCGGCGCGACGTGTTCGAGCGGCTGGGGCCGTTCGACGAAGATCTACTGAGAAGTCAGGACTCCGAGCTCACCTTCCGGGTGCTCAAAGCGGGTGGACGCGTGCTACTCGTACCCGGTGTCGTAGCGACATACTACGCGCGCGCGGCACTGGGCAAGCTGTGGCGGATGTTCTTCCAGTACGGCTACTTCAAGCCCCTCGTCGCGCGGAAAGTCGGAGCCGTCATGACCGCGCGCCAGTTGGTCCCCGCGCTCTTCGTCTTTACCGTGGGTCTCGCGGCGGTCTTCGCGCCGTGGTTCGGTCCCGCGCGCATTTTGCTCTTCCTCACACTGGGCGCCTATGTGACCGCCGACCTGATCGTCGCCCTAATCCTCGCCCGCCGGCGGGAAATGCCCGTCGGGCTCGCGTCGAGCGTCGTGTTCCCCGTGGTCCATTTCGCACACGGCTCCGGATATCTGCTTGGGACGTGGGACTTTGTGATACGCCGCCGACGCGGCGCTCCGTCCGTGGCCTTGACCCGGTAAATCGCGATGACCAACGGGACCAAACCTGTCCGAGTCGTCGCCGTAACGCAGAGCGACCCATTCTTCACGGCGCGGTTCTTTGAGGCGTTCCTCGAGGGGCGGTCGAGCGACCGACTCGACCTCGTGGAAATCGTGCTACTCCGCAATTTCAACGAATCCAAGCCCGCTCTGGTGCGGCGCCTGTTTCAGCTGTACGGCCCGGTCGATTTCATGCGACTCCTCGGCCGCTACGTCACCGCGGCCGTCTCGGACCGGGTCGGGCGTCCCCGCAGTGTCGAAGCCATCGCGGCGCGGTATGGCGTTCCGGTGGTGCGGCTCCCCACGATCAATGATGCGTCGTATCTACGTACGCTCACGGCCCGTGGCGTCGACGTGCTCCTGTCCGTCGCGGCACCGGAGATCTTCCGTCGCCCGGCCCTCATGGCCGTGCCGCATGTGTTAAACGTCCATAGCGGCAAGCTCCCGCTGTACCGCGGGATGATGCCCACGTTTTGGGCTCTCCAGAACGGCGACGCGCGTGTCGTGGTCACGCTGCACGAAATGGTCGAGCGCCTCGACGCCGGGCGGCTCATCGCCGAATTTCCCGTGGACGTCGGAGCCGCGGATTCCGCGTTCGCCGTGGCGGCGAGAACCAAGACCGTGGCCGGACGGGAGGTCGCGCGCCTCCTGGAAGCGATCGGAACGCCGCGCTGGCCGGAGCCACGCCCGATCCCCGCTACGCGAGAGCAGTACCACGGGTTTCCCACGCGGCGTGACGCGCGGCGGCTGCAAGCGCGGGGAAGGCGGCTGTTGTGACGGCGCAGGTATTCCTGGCCTCGTTCGACGTGGAAGATTGGTTCCACGCCGAGAATTTGCGTGCCAGCCTCGCCGGCGCCGCGTGGTCATCGCTCGAGGCGCGGGTCGAACGCAACACGCACGAAGTGCTGGACATCCTGGCCGAGACCGGGGCCAAGGCCACGTTTTTCGTGCTGGGATGGATCGCCCGGCGGCACCCGCAGCTGGTGCGCCGGATCGTGGCAGAGGGGCACGAGGTCGCGAGTCACTCCGACGTTCACGCGCGGCTCGACGGCCTGTCGCGGAATGCGCTGGCTCGGGACCTTGCCGAGGCACGCGACTCCTTGGAGCAGATCACCAGCCTGCCCGTCTGGGGACTTCGGGCTCCGAACTTCTCGATCGGCGACGCTGTCCTCGATTGCCTGGCGGAGGCGGGCTACTGGTACGACTCGAGCTTCTACCAGTTCAAGGCGCACGACCGCTACGGCCGGCTGGCCACGCCGATCGACCCGGATGTCCCGGTGGTGTCGGTCCGTCCCGGCCTCCTGGAGTTGCCGATGTCGCGCGTCGTGATCGGGCCGTGCGTGGTCCCGTGGTCCGGAGGTGGCTATTTCCGCGCCATCCCCTTCCGCGTGTTTCGTTGGGGCGTGGCGAAGCGGCTACGCGCCCAATCGTGGTTTATGTTCTACTTTCACCCGTGGGAGCTGGACAGCGAGGAAGTGCCGCCGCGCGGCATGCCGCGGCTGCTCAAGCGCCGAGCGTATGGGGGACGGGGCCGAATGCGACGGGATCTGCGACGCCTGCTGACGGAATTCGGGTCGGCGCGGATCGATGAGACGCTGCGCTCGAGGGGGTACGCACCGCCGCGGGCCGTCGCCGGAGTGAGAGCCCTCGCGTGAGCTCGTAGAGGTTCATCGGGGCGCGGGACGCGTGCGCAGCGGGACTGCCGGCGTGACCCGTTTCTCCGCCGGTCGGTAGACGACCTGCGCCGCCAGCACGCCCAAGACAAACCAGAATTGCTTTCGATCTTCCCACTCCCCCGATAGCGATGCGACCGCCAGGGCGACAAGCAGGACGATCGAGAACCGTTGTTGGAGGGGCGGCAAGTGCCTCAAGGGTTTCGTCGCCGCCGCTACCGCCGCGAGAAGCAAGAAGAGTCCGACAATGCCGTTCTCGACCAGAATCGCCAGGGGCACGCTGTGAGCTCCCCATCCAAAGAAGAGCGTCGGTTCGACGGCCGCGCCGTAGGCGCCGGCGCCCACGCCGGCTACGGGATGCTCTTGCGCCACCTCCAGGCCCGCCATCCAAATGGCACCACGGCCACCGAAATAGCCAGCGCCGACGTCGGCTCGGATGGTTTGAAGGCGTTCCAGAGACGTTTCCGGCACGAACTGAGTCGCGGCGATGAGCGTCCCGGCGGAAAGGGCATACAGCGCAACCTTGGTCCGCAGCCGCAAGCGCCCGAGCGTCCACGGGATGATCGCGAGCGCCACGAGCGCTGCCACGAACGCTCCGCGCGACGCGGTGAGGAGAATCGCGGTGACGCCGAGCGGTAGATAGAGTCGCCAGATCCACGCAAGCCGCTGGCGCGGCTGCGAAAGGCTGAGGTACCACGCCATCGGCAGGCCGAGCGCCAATGTCATGCCGAGCTCGTTCACGTTGAAGCTGAAGGCGGTGAACCTCGTGCCTTCTATGGCGGGAACACCCAACAGATACGTGTGAATGGTGAATCCCGCGGCAAACGATACGCCCAGAACGTATGCTTGGAGCAGCGCCCGTTGGCGTTCCGGCGACCACGCGATCTCCCAGATCAGCCACACCAACACGACAAGCTGGATGTAGGTCAGGAACCGCACGCGAGTCGCCTGCGGATCAATCGACCAGAAGGCGCTCACCCCAGCCCAGAGCACAAACAGTATCGCGAACAGGTGAAACCAGGACAGTGGCCTGACCCGCCGGCGCGCGAGGACGTGGACGACCCCGACGGCCGAGGCCGCCAAGCCGACCAGGCGAGGGATGGAGCCCAACACCGGCATCAGGATGAACTTGTCCCACGGCAGGACAAACACGAAGCACCAGAGAGACCAGAACGCAGCATTGCTCATAACCCAAGGGACTGGCATAGCACGTGCCGTGCCTGGTCGGCACGTGTGTAACTGATTGGTGGCACCGCGCATTTCGCGTTGGTGCCGATAGCGCGTTGCGGGCCCGCAACACCTGCGGCAATGCGCGCGAGCCACAGGCCACCGCGATGAGCCCTCCTTTGGCGCTCGCCGAAACACCGCTTGGTCCTACCAACTCATTGCTGCACAGTGAGTTGCTCATGACGGCACCGATTCTGAGTATCAGCACGTTCCTTGCACCTCTCCGTCGCCGTGAACCGCAAGGAAAACGGGATGAGGCGCTGGGCTGGACGACTCGTTGCCGTGCTGCTGATGGCGCCGCTCGGGTCCGCATCGGCCCAACGGCTGGCTCGACCGCTGGAGGATCGGGCACTCCGCCCAGGCGATGTCCTCCGGATCAACGTGTGGCGCCACGCTGAGTTGAGCGGCGACTTCGTCGTCGCCCCGGACAGCACCCTGGTGGACCCGGTATACCAGGTCGTGAAAGTCGCGGGGGCACCCCTGGCGGTGGTGCGGGAACGATTGCGCGCCGTGCTGTCCACATATGAGCAGGGCGTGCCGTTCGTTCTGGAGCCGGTGTTCCCGGTGACCGTCGCGGGAGAGGTACGTCAACCGAACCTTTATCGGTTGCCCGAGGGGACGACCTTCGCGCAGGCGATCGCGCAGGCGGGCGGGCCGACGGAACTGGGCCGGTTGAACAAGGTACAGGTGATCCGCAGGGATAGCACGATGATGATCGACCTGGGCAGCGGGTACTTGAAATACGAACGGCTGACCATTGCGTCCGGTGACCAGATACTCGTGGAGCGTCGCTCCAGTTTCAACTTCCTGCGGGACGCCTTGTATCCGCTCGCCAGCTTGACGGCGGCCGTGGCGGCCGTCCTTGCCTACAGCCGGTACCGGTGAGCCGGTCGGACGGGTACCGGTAGATGTCCGAACGGCTGCCCAGCGATCGCCCCGGTGCTTCGAGCCTCCACGGCGACCGAGGAGAGCTTGAGGTGACGGTGAGCACGGTCCGCCTGGAAGAGTTGTTCGCGGCCGTGCGTCGGCACGTGCGGTTGGTCGTCGGGGTGGTGTTGGCTACGGTGGCGGCCGCGGGGGTCGTGGCATACGTGACCGGACCGGCTTACCGAGCCGTCGCGGTCATTCGCATGTCAGATCCTCGGCGTGCGTTGACCGGGGGCGTCGTGTTGGACCCGGCGCGTGCCGACGAGAGGTTCTCCGACCCGCTGTTGTCGCAGGCGGAGCTGCTCACCAGTCGGGCGGTTGCCGGTGCGGTAGTCGACAGCATGCCGGCGCTGCGGATGGTGGCGACCCGAGACCTTCCCCTGAGCTCTCTGGCGGAGGTGGCGGTGCCGGCCGCTGCCGGTCCGGTCTCATTACAGATCGCGTTCGGCCAGGACAGCTTCATCGTGCGAGGTACCTCGGGGCGGTGGAGCGCGCCATATGGCTCCGCCGTGGAGTGTCGCGGTATTCGGTTCGCCGTCCTGCATCGCCCGGATGCGAGCACAGCTCGGCTGCGGGTCCTGAGCCGTGAAGCCGCCATCACGCGCCTGCTCGCGCGCCTCCGGGTCAAGCCCCGCCTCAACACTGATATCGTGGACGTGACCTATTCGGCACCGGACCCGAATGTCGCACAGCACGTCCTAAACCAGGTGGTCGACATCTTCAAGAGCGCGAGCGCCGAAGACGCGCAACAGCAGTCCACACGACGCCGCGAGTTCCTCGAGTCCCAACTCAAGGTCAACGATTCGCTCCTGGCAGACGCGCGGCAGGCGGTCACGGCGTTTCGCCAGCGCGCCGGCACCTACGGGTCGCGGGAGGCGTTGGCGCGTGAGCAGGCTGGATTGGCGGGAGTCGAGCTGCAGCGTCAGCAACTCGAGGCAGAGCGACGTACCGACGAGAGTCTCCTAGCCGCACTCCGCGACCGCGACTCGAGCGTCAGCCGCAAGGCCCTGCAAACCGCATTGGCGACACCGGGCGTGGCCGTCAGTCCGTCGGTGACCCAGCTCAGCACGCAGCTATACCAGTACGAGAGAGCTCGCGACTCGTTGGCAAGCCGTTCGACGTCGCATCCGGATCTGCCACGCCTCAATCAGCTGATTGGATCGACCGAGGCGGATCTGCTCCACGCGGTGCAGGGCGGCATACAGAGTGCCATCGCGTCACTCGAGGGCCGCATCACGGCGATGAACGACTTGCGAGCCCGCCAGCAGCAGTTGTCTACGACCGAAGAGGAAGAAGCGCGGCTGACCGAGCGGGTCGACAATGCGCAGAAGGTCGCAGACGAGCTTCGCGTCGAGTACCAGAAGGCGAAGATCGCCGAGGCGGTTACCGTTGGGCAAGTGGAGATCGTCGACCACGCCGCCCTCCCGGCGAAACCTGCGGGCATCGGGCTGCCGGAGCAGATCGCCCTGGGACTGCTGCTGGGCCTCATGCTCGGCTCCGCGGGCGCTTTCCTAGCCGACCGCCTGGGCGGCACCATCGCCCAGCGGGTGCAGGTGGAGCAGCTCGGCATGTCCGTGATCGGGGTGATAACGCATTTGGACCGGAACGCCAAGGGAAATGGTGCGACGAGCCCCGATGCGGTGGTGGAGGCATTCCGCGGTCTCCGCCTCAGCTTGGTGAACGAGTATGACCCCGCCTCCGGTCCGATCGTGGTCACGGTGACGAGCCCCGGGAGCGGGGACGGGAAGTCGTTCGTCAGCTCCAACCTGGCGCTGGCGTTCTCATACGCGAAGCAGCGCACGTTGCTGGTCGATGCCGACCTCCGGCGGGGCGTGCTCCATCGCGTGCTGAACCTGCGTCGGCAGCCGGGATTGACGGACTTCCTCGCCGGGGATGTTGCCCGCGCGCCCGTCTTGCAGAAGACGTCCCATCCGTGCCTCGACTTCATTGCCAGTGGCACTCGCCGACGTGATGCGCCTGAGCTGCTCGGCTCGGGCGCAATGGCCGACCTCGTGACCAGCCTGCGTTCGACCTATGACGTGATCGTGCTGGATACCGCGCCGCTTGGGGCGGGGGTGGATGCCCTCGCGCTGGCCAAGCTTGCCGGCAACTTGCTGATGGTGCTGCGGTTGGGAAGGACCGATCGGGAGTTGGCCGAGGCCAAGCTCGAGATCCTCCGACGGCTGCCGCTACGGTTGTTGGGCGCAGTACTCAATGACGTCCGGGATGAGTCCGAGTATCGCGCCTACGCCTATTACATGGACGGCTACGGCCTTACGAACGAACCCCTGTTCCGGCCGCTGGCAGGCGGCAAGCAGGGCGCGAGCTCGCACGCGGGGCGCTAGATGGCGCTCTACGCCGCCTGCACGATGGCGCGCCCGCGCCGGCGGCGGCGCTGCTTGCGAGCCTCGCGGTAGAACGTGATCGTGCGGCGCAGACCTTCGTCGAGATCCACTTCGGGTTGATAGCCTACCAGCTCTCGCGCCTTGGTGATCGAGGCGAGCGAGCTCTTCACTTCACCGGCGCGCGCGGCTTCGTGTCTTGGCAGGACGGGTACGCCCGTCAGCCCGCGAACGCGATCCCACAGCTCATTGACGCTCATGCTGCGGCCGCACCCGACGTTGAATACCTGACCGGCCACGCGGGCCGCCGGCGCGCGGGTGGCGAGCAGGTTCGCGTGTACCACGTTCGCGACATACACGAAATCGCGGGTCTGGCTCCCATCGCCGTAGATCGTGGGCGGCTCGCCCGCGAGCGCCGCGGCGATGAACCGCGGCACGACGGCGGCGTACTGCGACTTCGGGTCCTGACGCGGGCCGAACACGTTGAAGTAGCGGAGCACCACGGTCTCGAGGCCATACGCGGCGTGGAAGGCGAGACAGTAACCCTCGCCCGCGAGCTTGGAGGCCGCGTACGGTCCGAGCGGATTCGCGACATGGTCCTCGCGGTTGGGTAGCACCGCCGAGTTGCCGTATGCCGAGGTGGAGCCGGCGTACACGACTCGACGGACGCGCGCGTCGCGGGCGGCGAGGAGGACGTTCAGGGTGCCGGTCGCGTTCACGGTGTGGGCGGCCCCCGGATCGATCACTGAGCGTTGCACCGCCGTGACCGCGGCGTGGTGCCAGACGTAGTCGGCGCCTTCCATCGCTCGGCGGCAGGCGCTCAGGTCTGCGACGCTGCCGCGCATGAAGCTGATCCGCCGTCGCACCGCCGCGAAGTTCTCGCGGTGACCGGTCGAGAGATCGTCCAGGACCACGACATCGTGCCCCGCGCCGACCAGGTGCTCGACCAGGTGCGACCCGATGAACCCCGCGCCTCCCGTGATCAGACATCGCATGGCGGACTGGCCTTGCACATCCCACGCCAGACGCGCCGGACGGATCCTCCCTACGCCGTCGGTGCGGCACGCGAGCCACAAGTGTTTCCGCTGCGCAAGGGGCGATGCCGCAGTACATCACTTGCCACGCCGCGGAGGCGGGCGGCAGGGAGGTATGATTTCATCGGTGGTGCGGAGCGGCGCGGCGAGCGCCGGTTAGGAGCGGGGGCTCACCACCCGCCGCGCCGCAGCAGCATCACCGGCGCGGTACGGAGCATGATTCTGAGATCTTCGAACACGGACTGGCGCCGGATGTACTCGAGGTCGTAGCCCACCTTGCGGCGCACGTCGCCCACCGTCGTGTCGTAGCCCTGGTTGACCTGTGCCCAGCCGGTGATGCCCGGCCGAACGCGCTGGCGGCGCTGGTAGCCCTCGATCTGCTCGCGCAGGTACACAAAGATGGTGGGCTGCTCGGGCCGAGGGCCGACGACGTTCATGTCGCCCATCAAGACGTTGAACAGCTGGGGCAGCTCGTCCAGCCGGAGCTTCCGCAGCACCCGGCCCACGGGCGTTACCCTCTCATCATCGGGGGCGGCCCACGTTTGGGGATCCCCCGCTCCGGCCGGGCACATCGTGCGGAACTTATACATCGTGAACGGCTGACCGCCCTGATCGATGTGGCGACGGGTGTTGCCGCCCGCGTAGGTAAGCAAGCGACGGTCCAGCCCCACGCGCGTCTGTGCAAAGAGCACCGGCCCGCGGGAGGTGAGCTTGATGAGCGCCGCAATGACGAGCATGACGGGGAACGCGAGGACGAGCCCCACGGCCGCCACGATGAAATTGAGCAGGCGGCGGCCTGTCCGCTCGCGGTCTCGCGCGCGGAACGCGGGGGCTTGCACCAGCGCGAGCTTCGGTTGGGCCGGTCGTGCCGCTTGGTAGTCAGTGAGTGTCGTCATGCCCGGAGCCCTTGGCAAAGTCCGTGCGCGGGCGCGGCCGGACACCTGTGTGACCGAACCCGCAGGCTCGGACGACGTCTCGGTCTGTGGGGTGGCATGCGGAGCGGGTGCGACATGGCGAAACGGCGTCGTCTGTAGGCCGCGCGCCACGACCCGGGGCAACGTCACACGCGGCAACGTCATGACGCCACACCTTCGGGCGTGGGACACTCGACTTCGAAGAAGAAACGGGTTCCCCACTTCGGCCGCGTTTCCACCTGCAGCTCCGTACCCATGGCCTTCACGAGCTTGCGGCAGATCGCGAGCCCCAGGCCGGAGCTGGAGAAGTGGTGTCGCCCGCTCGCCGATACGGGCCGCACGGGCTGATACAGCGAGCGGAGCAGGGCGGGGTCGAACCCCGGGCCGGTGTCCCGGACCGAGAACTCGAGACGCTTGCTGTCCATGGGCCGCGCCGCGAGCTCCACGTAGCCCGTATCGGTGAACTTCACGGCGTTGGTGGCGAGGTTCAGCAGCACGCGCGACAACGCGCGCGCCTGCCCCACGCGCCGCTCCGGCACGGGGTGGACCAGCTGTACGCCGAGGCCCTTCTCCTCGGCGATCGGCAGGATCATGCTGCGCACCGAGGCGAACGTCTCGACCACCGAGAACGGCGTGGGCGAGCGGTCCACCAGGCGATTGCCGCCGCGGGCGAGCTCCAACACATCGCTCGCGGTGGCGCACAGGCTGAGTGCCGCACTGTAGATCAGGCCGACCTGACGGCTCTGCTCCGGCGTCACTGTGCCGCCTTGACCCTGCTGCAGCGCTTCCGCGAGGAACAGGATGGACGTGAGCGGGGAGCGGAGGTCGTGTGCGAGGTCCACGACGAGATCGAGCCCGTTCGGGCCCGCCAGGCAGGCCGTGAGATCCTGGGGCTCGGGCTCGGGCGCCAGCCTCGGCGCGGTCGCGACGACCGGCCAGTCGAGCCGTTCAGCCGTATTGGTCCGCATTTCCATCACTCCCCCGCGTATCACGCGGCCTCACCGCCCGGCGCACCCACCGGGATGCTTACGTGTGCCTCATCCATTGCGCCCGCCGCCGGCTCGGGCTCGCGCTCGACGACCCACCCGGCGGTGGGACTGCGCTGCAGTCCGTGGCGCTCCATCAGCCGGTACAACGTGGTCCGATCGACGCCCGCAATGCGGGCGGCTTTCGACATGTTTCCGCTCGCCCGGTTGACGAGCCAGGTCAGATACTGCCGCTCGAACTGCGCGATCACTCGGTCGCGGGCGGCGTGATAGCTCTCCTCGAGCAGGGTCGAGATCAGCGACGCGGGATTCGCCCCGGTGACTTCCGGCGTGGGGTCTCCCGTGAGGTGCAGGTCCTCGGGCCGGATGTCCGCGCCCGGCTCCACGACCACGGCCACGTGCTCGATCACGTTCTGCAGCTCGCGGACGTTGCCGCGCCACGCGCAGCTGCACAGCGCGCGCAGGGCCGCGTCCGTCAGACGCGGGAACGGCGCGCCCTTGCTGCGATGGCGCACCCAGTACGTGGACAGGAAGTAGTCCGCGAGCAAAGGGACGTCTTCGGGTCGCTCGCGCAGCGCCGGCACGTTGATCGGCACGACCCGCAGGCGGTAGTAGAGGTCCTCCCGCATGTCGCCCGCGGTGACGGCGGCTTCTGGGTCGCCGTTGGTCGCGGCGATGAACCGCACATTGACGACGGCATCGGTCGTCTCGCTGCCCACGCGGCGCACCACACCGTCCTGAATGACCCGCAGGAGCTTGGCCTGGATCGACTTTGGCATCTCGGCCAGCTCGTCGAGAAACAACGTGCCGCCGTGCGCGGCTTCGAGCAGGCCGGGTTTGTCCCGCACCGCGCCGGTGAACGCTCCCTTGCGGTGTCCGAACATCTCGGATTCGAGCAGTCCTTCCGGCAGCGCCGCGCAGTTGATGGCGATGAACGGGCGGCTCGAGCGACGGCTGTGGTGGTGAATGAACTGGGCGATCATCTCCTTGCCGCTGCCGCTCTCCCCCGTGATGAAGACGGAGGCATCGGTCGGCGCGACCTTCCGAGCCAGCTCGATCGCCCGGCGGAACGCTGGCGCGGTGCCGAGCAGGGTGAGCTTGTCCGACTGGACCTGCGCCCGATCGAGCGTTTCCTGCTGCTCGCGCGTCTCGCGGGCGACCAGCAGGGTGTGCACCGCGCGGCCGATCAACACCTGGAGGTGCGAGGCTGAGAACGGCTTCGGGAGATAGTCGAATGCGCCCTGCCGCAGCGCCTCGACGCTCGACTCGACGCTCGGGTTTCCCGTCATCACGATCACGATCGTGTCGTGATTGGTCCCGAGTGCCGCCCGCAGCAGCGCGAGCCCGTCGACCTGCGTCATGTAGAGGTCCACCAGCACCACGTCGAAGGCGCGCCGCTTCAGCAGGTCCAGCGCGTCCTGACCGCGGCTGCACACCGTGACGTCGTACCCTTCGTGCCGCAGCACGCCGGCGCAGCTCTCGCGCAGCGTATGCTCGTCATCCACGACGAGTATCCGCACGCGCGCCCTGGCGTCCGGCCCGATTGCCAGCAGGGCGGCCAGCTCGCGCCCGTCACCAGGCTGGGCGCCGTTCTGGGTCATCGGCATGGACATCGAAGTCGTCCTGGGAAGCGGTTGCCGCCCTCCTACGCACGCTTCGGGCCACACTGTCGCGCCCCCGCGGCGCCACGCTTTTTCCGCATGAAATGGGCACGAACGCCCTGTCCGGGCCACCGGGAGCGAGGGCCCGGCTCGCACCAAGGTGCATCCCACGACCGCACCGCCTGCACCGATTTGCGGCATGGCGACGCGGTTTATCAGCCCGGCCTACATCGCGCAGGGCGACGCGGCGGCCTCGATGCCTACCGCTACTACTATCTGCGGGGCTGCGAAGCGATGGACGAGGACTGCGGTAGCCAGCGGGTGCTGGTCTAGGAGGGGGAACTGGGAGGAGTGGCCGCTTCGTCGAAGCGCCGCAGCCAGGTAGCGGAATCCACTTTGCCGGTCCGGACAGCCGCAGCCGCCCGCACCAACAGATCCACCGGCTCGATCGGCGCGTAGCCGACGTTCGCCACGGCCTCGTAGCCGCAGCGCATGCGGACCGCCGGCGGGGCGCCGGCGGGGGCGATCGTCGCTGCGGCTACCGAGCTGGCGAGCCGTTCCGCGAGCCGGCGGGCCCCTTCCGCGTCCGTACCGGGGGCGAGCACCGCGAACTCGGTCGCGCCGAGGCGGCCGATCACATCCGACAGCCGCGCGGCCGCTTTGATCGCCTGCACGGAGCGGCGCAGGTTCACCCCACCCGGTGGCTCGACGTCGAGCGCGAGCACGATGCAGGCGAGTGGACCGTGCTCCCGGAACGCCTGCGATCCGAGCTCCCGCGCGCGGCGGGCAAGCCCCTGCCGGTTGTAGAGCCCGGTCACGGGATCGAGCAAGCCCCCGGCGCGGGCTCGGTCCGCGTCGAGCTTGGCATGCACGTACGCGCCGATCTTGAGGAGGATCTCTTCGGCGTCGTGGGGCGGCGCGATGCATTCCCAGGCGCCGGCGCGCAACGCTGCCAGTCGCTGCTCTCGGGTGGCCGCATCGCGGATCGTCAGCAAGATGGGCGTGCTGCTCGAGACCCGCGGATCGGCACGCAGCATCCGGCACAACTCGACGCCCGCCATGTCGGGCAGCTCGGAGTCGACCAGGATCACGTCCGGTTCGGTGGTGCCTGCGCGTTCGAGCCCGTGTTGGCCCGTGCGCTCTTGGAGCACGGCGTACCCGCCGCCCTCCAGCAGCACTCTGAGCCAGCGCGTCGCCTCTTGGCCGTCCCCGGCGAGAAGCACGAGTGGCAATCCGCTTTGTGGCATTCGCTCCGTCATGCCCCACTCCAGCCAACCGGGTGCCGATGATGGCATCGCCTTGGCGAGCGAGCAACTGCAAACCCGGGGCCGTCGATTGGCTGGTGCGCGGCGGCGCGACTCTGCTTGCAACGGCTAGTGCTGCGCCGCCGGCGCGCGGCGGTCTGCCGCGCGCGCGCAACGGCGCAGACCGTGCGACCCGCGGTTAACGCGCGCCCGCCACACCGGCTAACCCCTTATCGTGCTACTCCATACCGGGCACTCCCCGCAAGGTCGGCACCGCCCGGCCTCAAACTTGAAGTGCAGCGCTCCTGACGTGAGGCGGTCGAGGATGCGCTGCGAGAACTGCAAGACACGAAGCGATGAGCGGCCGGGGCGCCGGCCGCGCGCCCGACGGAGTCTGGTCTGGACGTGCGAGCGGTGCGGCGCGCCTATCGGGGCGCTGCCGGGCACGGCGACTACCGCGGGAGACGACACGCGGGCCCAGCTCACTCGGTTCGGTCTCGCGATCACGGGAGACCCGTTGCTCGAACGCAAGCGGGGGAGCACCTGAGCGGTGTGCGGAATCGTAGGGTACGTCGGCCCGAGGGACGCAGTCTCGGTCCTGGTGGAGGGCTTGAGCCGCTTGGAATACCGGGGATACGACTCCGCCGGGGTGGCGGTGCTCAACGGCGGCGGGGTGGAAACCCGCAAGCTCGCGGGACGCATTGGCGGCCTGCGCGAGCTGCTCGCACGCGCGCCGCTGCACGGGAGCTGCGGCATCGGCCATACACGCTGGGCGACCCACGGCGCCCCCACCGAGCGCAACGCGCACCCCCACGCCGACTGCACGGGCACGGTCGCGCTGGTTCACAACGGCATCATCGAGAACGCCGATGTGCTGCGCAAGCGGCTCGAGGTGGGCGGCCACCGCTTCGTGACCGAGACCGACACCGAGACGCTGGTCCACCTGATCGAGGAGTCGCCCGGCGCGACCCTCGAGGACCGGGTCATTGCGGCGTTGCAACACATCGAGGGGACCTACGGTATCGCCGTCGTGGCCGAGACCGATCCCGGGAAGATCGTGGTGGCCCGGCGCGGCTCCCCGGTACTGCTCGGCGTCGGGGACGGAGAGTTCCTCGTGGCCTCGGACGTTAGCGCCGTGTTGGAGCATACGCGGTCCGTGGTCTACCTCAACGACGGCGATGTCGCCGTCCTGACGTCGGGAGGGTATCGCGTGCTCGACCCGGAGGCTCGCGAGCAAGAGCGAGCCGTCGACGACATCGAGTGGGATCTCGACGCCATCGCCCGCGGTGGCTATCCGCACTTCATGCTCAAGGAGATCTGCGAACAGTCTGAGACGGTGCGGAGCACGCTGCGCGGCCGCCTGCTTGTGGCCGAAGGAACGGCGCGCCTCCACGGGCTGAACTTGACCGCGGAGGATTGCCGCGAGATTCAGCGCGTCGCGATCGTCGCGTGCGGCACCTCGTGGCACGCCGGGCTGGTGGGCCGGCACATCCTCGAGGAGCTGGTGGGGATTCCCGTATCGGTCGAGTACGCGTCGGAGTATCGCTATCGCCACCAGCTGCGGCTCCCCGGGACGGTCACCATCGCGATCTCGCAGTCCGGCGAGACGGCGGATACGCTCGAGGCGCTGCGGGTCGCGAAGGCGGCGGGCTCCACCGTGCTCGGTCTCGTGAACGTCGTCGGATCCACGATCGCCCGCGAGGCGGACGGTGGCGTCTATTTGCATGCGGGCCCGGAGATCGGCGTGGCGTCGACCAAGGCGTTCACGGCACAGGTCGTAGCCTTGTTGCTGCTGGGCCTGTACCTCGGGCGCCAGCGCGGGTTGCCGGCGGAGCAGGGGCGTGCGCTGGTCGCACAGCTCGTGCGACTTCCGGAGCTGGTGGAGCGGGCGCTCGCCGTCGAGCCGCAGGTGAAGGCGCTCGCCGAACGGTACGCGGACGCGCCCAACGCGCTGTACCTCGGTCGTGGCGTGAACTTCCCCGTGGCGCTCGAGGGCGCACTCAAGCTCAAGGAGATCTCCTACATTCATGCGGAAGGCTACCCGGCGGCCGAGATGAAGCACGGACCGATCGCGCTGATCGACGAGAACATGCCCGTGGTGTGCGTGGCGCCCCAGGATCGGGTCTACGCCAAGGTCGTGTCCACCATGCAGGAAGTGAAAGCGCGGGGCGGCCGCCTCATCGCGATCACGAGCGAGGGCAACGGCGATTTGAGCCACCTCGTGGATCACCAAATTGCGGTGCCAGCGAGCCCACCCCTGATCACGCCGGTGCTGACGGTCATCCCGCTCCAGCTGCTGGCGTATCACATCGCCGTCTTGCGCGGGTGCGACGTGGATAGGCCGCGCAATCTCGCGAAGAGCGTCACGGTGGAGTAAAGCCATGCGCGTCCTCTCCGTAGTCGGCGCCCGCCCAAACTTCATGAAGCTCGCGCCCGTGGACCGGGCGCTGGTGCAGCGCGACGTCGAGCACGTGATCATCCATACCGGCCAACATTACGATGCGGGGATGTCGGACGCCTTTTTCGAGGAGCTGTGGATCCCGGCGCCCGATCGCGATTTGGGAGTGGGGTCGGGGTCGCACGCCCAGCAGACGGCGGCCGTGATGCAGCGCCTCGAGCCGGTGGTGGTTGAGCTGCGGCCCGACCTCGTCCTGGTGTACGGGGATGTGAATTCCACCGTCGCCGCCGCGCTCGTGGCAGCGAAACTGCAGGTGCGCGTTGGTCACGTGGAAGCCGGTCTGCGCAGTCGCGACTGGACCATGCCCGAAGAGATCAACCGGGTGGTCACGGACCGGGTATCGAACCTGCTATTCTTGCCGTCGCGGGATGCCGCGGAGAATCTCGCGGCCGAGGGCGTTCCCGCCGACCGCATGCACTTCGTTGGCAACGTCATGATCGACACGCTGTGCTGGGCGCTGCCACAGGCGGTGGCACGGGACGCGCCGACGCGCCTGGGTGTCGGGGGTCGTCCCTACGCGGTCGTGACGCTGCATCGGCCGGCCAATGTCGACGATCCCGCAGTGCTCGGGGAACTGCTCGACGCGCTGACGCGGCTGGCGGAACACGTCCCCGTGCTGTTCCCGGTGCATCCGCGCACGCGCAAGCAGATTCAGGAGCTCCTGCGGCGGCCGCTGCCCGAGGGGCGACTGCGGCTGCTCGAGCCGCTCGGTTACCTGGACATGCTCGGCGTGGTCGCGGGCGCGGGCGTCGTGGTCACCGACTCGGGCGGGCTTCAGGAGGAGACGTCGTTTCTCGGTGTCCCGTGCCTCACGGTGCGACCGAATACGGAGCGGCCCATCACCTGCACCCACGGCACGAACCGCCTCGTCTTGCCGCAGCGCGGCGCGATTCTCGCGGCGGCTGAGCGCGCCCTCGCCCGGCGGTCGCCCGCCCGCCCTCTGATCGAGCGCTGGGATGGGCACGCCGCCGAGCGGATTGCGCGAGTGGTGTGCGACGACGAGTGCTTCGATCCGAACGAGGGGACGGCGTTGCCCCCGGCGCCGCGCCGCGCGGTCGCGATGCCCCAGCCGCTCGGCGCGGGCTGAAGCCGGAGCCGGAACAGACAAACCGACGACGACCGTACGACGCCGTCGCCATTGTGTGCGTAACTGAGGAGGTGTCCGCATGGAGGATGTAGCGCCGGCGGGGGGCGGACCGCACGCCGCCCCCCGCGACGCCCAGCTCATCCACGGTCGTTCTGTTCGCAGACCTCCTCGTCACCCCTGTTGTACCGAACCCCTGTTGTACCGATGCAACTCGTGCGCACGCCACAACTGCGCACGCGAAATCGCTGCGCGCGCATCGCCGCGAGGCTGCAACATCTTCTGTAAGTCTCGACACCTCAGCGGGTTCTCCTCCCCGACCGGATGGCATCGACTTTGCGCTCGCTGCCCTGTGGTCAGCACCGGCGGGAATCGTCAAACAGCGAGGAGGGCAGAACGCACATGATGCGAGAACACAGAAGTCTAATCGTTTGGCCGAGCGTCATTGCGGCCGGACTGCTGGCCGCGGCGTGTACCGACCAGCCGAAAGTCAGCATGGCGCCGAACCGCCCGAACTTCTGGGTCACGCCGCCTCCGGCAGAGTGCGTCACCGGGAAGTGGACGGGTGGTGGGCGTATCGACCCCACAGGCAACCGGGCGGCGTCAAACTACGATAACGTAGATGAACCAGCCGGAGGCCAACCCGCGGCTCCGGACCCGACCCCGTACATGACGGGCAAAGTCACGTTCGGGTTCAATGTCTTTCTTGGGCAGGATGCGAACGGCAACTGCATCGTGAAGAAGGGCGAGATCGAGGTCAACGGTCACGCCTTGAAGATCGCCTGGCACGTGTCGATCCACGACGGCGTGGATGCGTTCGACGGGCGGCCCGTGTTTGCCAACGAGTTCTCCGATGGGCATCCGGGCGGCGTATGTGTCGTCGTGGGCGTACCGGACAACTACATGACGGCGCGCGAAAAAGGGAAGGGCGCGACGGAACCCTCCGAACTGACGCAATTCGAGGTGTGCGACAACGATCGTGGCGGTCGGCAGAACACCCGCAGCGATGCCATGCGCTGGCGGAGCGAGCATCACGGGGACACGGGCATGACGTACCTGAAGGGCGGCAACGTCGTGGAGCACGGGTCGTGAGCGGACGGCACCATCCAAGCTCATTAGCCAGGAGAATCCAAGGAAGGAGTGAACAGATGAACGGCAAGAGCATGCATTGGGTGAACCGCCTCGCGGCCCTGGGGCTCGTCGTAGGGCTCGTGGCTGGGCTCGCGGCGGTGGGTAGCGCCCAATCGGTGGGTGGCCAGGCGTACAGCACGTACGTCAACACGCCACTCGGTTCTAGTGCCCAGTCGCCACTGGCGGTGCTGCCGGCGGTCTCGGGCACCGACGGCGCGGAGGCAGATGCCGAAGGCGACGCGATGAACGTCGCGGGCGCGCTCTCGTCCGATTTCCTCAACAGCATCACGTCGGGCGAAATCGGCGCCGCAGAGGCGGGCGCGCAGAGCACCTCGAGCGCGGCGAGCGTGAACATCCTGAACGGGCTGATCACGGCGGATGAGGTGGTCGCCAACGTCATGAGTAGCGTCGGCCAAAGCGGTGCGTTCAGCGCCGCCGATGGCTCGACGTTCACGAATCTGGCGATCGCCGGTGTGGGGTCGCTCTCGGGCGACTCGCCCGTCACGCCCAACATGAACATCAGCCTGCCGGGGGTCGGCTATGTGGTGCTGAACGAGCAGATCCCCTCGGGCGACGGCGTGTCGAGCAGCGGCCTGACGGTGAACATGATCCACGTGTACCTGCAGAATCTGGTCGGTGGCATTCTGAATCCGCTCACCGGTCAGATCATCGGCGGGACTTTGCAGACGACCGGCGAGATCATCGTCGGTTCGGCGACGAGCAGAGTAGCGAGCTGACCGAGCGCTCACTCGGCCGCAGGGGACATAAGCGGGAGCGGGCCACCCGAGTCAGACCGGGAGCCCGCGACCGCCTCGTTTTTGTGCACCGCGCAACACGCTGACGCATCAGACTGTTTCACCGACGCCACATCCGCCGTTGCTCTACTTTCTCAACTCATTGCGGAATCGTTAGTTACCGCGTGACCATCTGGGTTGCGACGTGGCACTAGCCTTGCTGTTGCGCGCCGGCAACATTACTCCACCCCACCAGGCGAGGACCGCCATCCATGGCCACCAAGGGCAAAGACGCGCAGTCCGTGCCGGCGGATCCCCAGGCACAATCCGAGTCTACCGCGGCGTTGTTGCGCGAGCTGGTGGCCCACCTGCGACAGAACCGCACGCAGCTGCGCGAGGAATGGGCGCGGCGCATCACGCGGGCGCAGCTGCTCACCGCGATGACGGAGGAGGAAATCTTCGCGGAAGCGACATCGGTGTACGACAACTACGTGGAAGCGCTGGAGACGGGAACGTTCGAGGCCCTGCAGGCGTACGCGCGCAACCTCTCCGAGCGTATCATTCCGCGAGGCGTCGAGACGCACGAAGTGGTCGGTATCGTGCTGTTGCTGCGTGACGTGCTCGCCCGCTCGCTGTTCGCCAAGTACCACGGAGACTTCGACAAGCTCAACCGCATCCTCGACGCCTACGAGCCGGCGGCGAACCGCATCGCGAATACGGTGGCCGTCGGCTTCGTACAGGAGCGCGAGCGTATCATCCGGCAGCAACAGGAGGCGATCCGGGAGCTCTCCACCCCGGTGCTGCAGGTGCGCGAGCGATTGCTGATTCTGCCGATCATCGGCGTCATCGACCCGCAGCGCGCGCGCCAGCTCACCGAGCAGCTGCTGCGCGCGATCCGCACCAACCGCGCGAAGGTCGTCGTGATCGACATCACCGGTGTGGCCGCCATGGACTCGAACGTCGCGAACCACCTCGTGCAGACGGTCGAGGCCTCGCGCCTGCTGGGCGCGACGGTCATCGTCACGGGCCTCTCGCCCGAGATCGCGCAGACGCTCGTGACGATCGGTGTGGACCTGAGCGAGATGGCCACGGTGGGCGATCTCCAGGGTGGTATCGAAGAGGCGGAACGGCTGCTCGGCTACAAGGTCGTCCCGCAGGAAGAACTGACTCCGAAGGCGTGAGTCGACCTCCCACTCCGTCGACGGAGGGTGTGTGGAAGTCCCGATCCTGAAGCAGGGCCACTACCTGATTGCGTCCATCCAGTCGGCCCTCACGGACGCCGATCTCTCGCAGTTACGCGAAGCGCTGATCGAGCGCGTCGGGCGCTTCCGGGCCAGGGGCGTGATCGTCGACGTCACGGCGCTCGACGTGATGGACTCGTTTGCGGTGCGCACGCTGCGGGACATCGCGCACATGGCGCGGCTGCGCGGCGCGGAGACGGTGATCGTCGGGATTCAGCCCGAGGTCGCCTTCGCCATGGTCCAGCTCGGCCTCACGCTCAAGGGCGTGTCCACCGCGCTGGATCTCGAGGAAGGCCTGCTGTTCCTCGACCAGCAGGCGCAGCTCCGCATCGAGCGCGGGACGGGACGCATCGACCGTGGCTGACGACCTCCTGATTCCGATCACCGCCGACACGGACGTCGTCACGGCCCGGCAACGCGGGCGCGATCTGGCAGCGGAGGCGGGCTTCTCGAGCGGAGACCAGACGGTGATCGCCGCCGCGATTTCCGAGATCGCGCGCAACATCCTCATGTACGCCAAGCGGGGCGAAGTCACGCTCGGCGTGGTCACCAACGGTGACCGCCAGGGCGTGGTGATCGTCGCCCGCGATCAGGGCCCGGGGATCCGGGACGTCGAGCGCGCCCTCGAGGACGGCTACTCGACGTCCGGAGGCCTGGGCCTGGGGCTCCCGGGGGCGCGACGCTTGATGGACGATTTCGACGTGAGCTCGACCGTCGGGAAGGGAACCACGGTGACGATGAAAAAATGGCGCCGCATGAATGCCTGAGGCCTCCGTGGGCGCGCCGGCGTTGATCGAGTGGGGCGTCGCATCCCTCGCCCTACCGGGGGAAGCCGAGTCGGGCGACCGGCACCTCGTCAAGCCGGTGGGGACCGGAGTGCTCGTGGCCGTCGTGGACGGACTCGGCCACGGTGCCGAGGCGGCGAGCGCGGCGAAGGCCGCCGTCGCCGCACTCGAGCGGCACGCGACCGAATCGCCGGCGCCGCTCCTCGAGCGCTGCCACCGGGCCCTGAAGGGGACGCGCGGCGCAGTGATGAGCGTGGCGGCGTTCAGCCGACACGATCAGTCCATGACGTGGGTCGGCGTCGGCAACGTCGAAGGCTTGCTGCTGTACGGCGACGGCGCGGCGCGGTCCGGCGCCGCACGGGCGAGTCTCGTGACGCGAGGCGGCATCGTCGGATCCGAGCTGCCGCGTCTCCACCCGGTCGTACTCGCCATCGCTCCTGGCGATACCCTTTTCTTCGCCACCGATGGTATCCGCGAAGGTTTCGCCGAGGGGCTGTCCCCCGAGGCGGCGCCGCAACAGCTCGCCGATCAGATCCTCGCTCGGCACGGCAAGGGCACGGATGATGCGCTCGTGCTCGTCGCCCGGTACCTGGGCGGCGCCGGAACGAGGGGATGATCCCACCAGTTCGCATGGAGCCCTCGGTCCCGTCCGCAGTGCCGAGTAGAGAGGCGTTGGCGCTGTTGCGGATTCTCGTAGTCGCCGGCGAGGGCGGGAGCGCCGGCGCTCTGCTGCAAAACCTGCGGCAATGGGCCGACGACGGTCGGCTCGAAATAGACACCGCGCCGGATCTGCCGCGCGCGGTGCGGCAGCTTTCGGGCCAGCGCTGGGACGTGGTGCTGGCCGTGCTGGGCGAGCACCCGGACGACGACCTGTCCTGGTGGGTCGATACGCTGCGCGGGGCGACGGGAAGCCCACGATTCATCGCCGTGGCGCAGGCCCCGTCCATGGGTCTCGTGCTGCGAGCGGAGAAATCGGGCGTGCTCGACGTCCTCGCGCTGCCGCTGCGACGCGAGGAGCTGGTGCGCGCGCTGGAGCGGGTCCGCTCCGTGGTCAGCGAAACCGCGGTCCCGCTCCCGCTCGTCGAGCCGCACGCGGTCGGCCCGTACGCGTTGGTCGGCCAGAGTGCCGCCATGCTCGACGTGTACAAGCTGCTGGCCCGGGTCGCGGGGAGCTCCGCGACGGTGCTGGTACAGGGGGAGTCTGGGACGGGCAAGGAGGTCGTGGCCCGCGCCATCCACATGAACGGCCCGCACGCATCGGGCGCGTTCGTTGCGGTCAACTGCGCCGCGATCCCCGAGAACCTGCTCGAGAGCGAGTTGTTCGGTCACGAAAAGGGCGCGTTCACCGGCGCCGTCACGCGCAAGATCGGTCGCTTCGAGCAGGCGGCGAGCGGCACGCTGTTCCTCGACGAAATCGCGGACATGAGCCTCGCCCTGCAGGCGAAGATCCTGCGGGCGGTGCAGGAGCGCGAGATCGAGCGGGTGGGAGGCAGCGAGACGATCCCCGTCGACGTGCGCCTCATCGCGGCCACGAACCGCGATCTCAAGGAGGCGATCAAGCAGGGGCGGTTCCGCGAAGACCTGTACTATCGCCTGGCGGTCGTCACGATCCGGCTCCCCACCCTGGTGGAGCGGGGAGACGACCTGGTGCTCCTCACCGCCTACTATGTCCGCCTGTTCGCCCAACGGTACGGCAAGAAGATCCAGGCGATCTCGGACCGCGCGCTGGGGCTGCTGCGCGCCCACGCCTGGGTGGGCAACGTGCGCGAGCTGCGCAACGTGATCGAGCGGGCCGTGATCGTGGCGACCGATGAGACGCTGCGGGCGGAGCACCTGCCGGACGAGCTTCGGGGCGAGGAGGCCACGCTCGTCGACCGGCCGCAGGGCGGTCTCCTGACGTTGGCGGAGGCGGAGGCGCGGCACATCGCCCGAGTGCTGGCACACACCAACGGGCAGATCGGCGCGGCCGCGGAGATCCTCGGGATCCACCGCAACACCCTGACGCGGAAGATGAAGGAGTACGGGTTGTGACCGGACCTCCGCCCGTGCGCGTCGAGAAGGCGCTCGCGCTGATGCCCGAGCTCGAGGCGCTCGCGCCCCTGCGCGCGCTCCTGGTCTCCATCGCGCGGCCGGACGAGGCCACGGTGTGGTCGAGCTCGGGTCCGTATCTCACGCTGGGAAAACGGGGCGTCCACCCCGACGAGCTGCGACGCCGGATGCCGCAGGCGTTCCACCGCATCACGGAGCACCTGCAAGTGCTCTTCAAGGCCTATGTAGAGGCGCTCGAATGCCAGCAGCGCGCCGACGCGCCGGGCGTGGTCGCGGCGCTGGTGCGCGCCGGCCGACTCGAGGAAGAGGTGGGCCGGCACACCCAGGCGCGGACCTGGTACGAAGTGGCGCTCCGCGTCGCGGAAGCGCTGCAGGACCGCCGTCCCGAGGTGGAGGTGCTGCGGGCGCTGGGCTACGTGTGTGTCGCCTTGGGCGAGTACGCGGCGAGCGCGCGTCATTTCCAGCGCTCGCTCGCGCTCGCCGAGGCGGAGTTCGATCAGGCGGGGGCGACCGCGGCGTCCGAGGGGCTGGGAGACGTGGCGGTCGCGCAGGGACAATGGGGCGGCGCCCAGGCGTGGTACAGCCGCGGGCTGCGACTCGCCGAGGCCGCGAGCGACGCGCCGCACGTCGGCAGGCTGGAGCGGCAGCTGGGCGTGCTGGCGCGGAAACAACGCGACCTCGCCGCCGCCGGGGAGTTCTTGCGACGTGCGCGAGAGCGCTTCGAGGCCGCCGGCCCGCCGGACGAGATGGCGCGCGTGCTGAACGAGCAGGGGCGGCTGGACGCCCAGCTGGGGCGTTACACCGCCGCGTCCGCCGCGTACCGAGAAGCGCTGGCCTGGGCCCAACGGGCGCCGCGGGACGCGCGCCTCGAGCTGTCGATCCGCTTGAACCTGGCGGAGCTGGACCTCGAGGCGGGCCGGCTCCTGGAAGCGGAGGCGGAGCTACGTCGCGCCGAGCAGGTCGCCATCGGCGGCCACGCGATCCGCCGCCTGGCGCAGATCTACACCCTGATGGGCCGACTGCGCGGCGCCCAGGAGGACGAGACGGGGTTCGTCTTCTTCGAGCAGGCGATCGAGCTCGCCAAAGCCGTGGAGCCCTCCGTCGCCACCGAAGCGCAGGTGTACCACGCCTACGGCTTGTTCCGCAGCCGGCTCGGGCAGCAGGACGAAGCCCGCGCCTACCTCGAGCGCGCCCGGGAGCTCTTCGACTCGCTCGGGGAAGCGGTCGAGCGCGAGCGCGTCGAGGCGGAGCTCCGCGCGCTGTCCGCCTGACCGCCGGCTAGTTGTTGGTCAACGGATTCTTGTGCCGGGTGGTGTCGGGCTTGGCATTCGTCTTCTTTTTCTGCGTGGATGTGGCGGGCGTTGCGGTGCTCTTGGACCGCGTCGCTGCAGGCTTGGCCGAATGCTTGCCGCCACCGCACGCGGCGAGACCGATCAACACCGCGGCCGCGGCCGCTAGGACGGTTCTCGACATGGCACCCTCCGAGAGACGGGGTTCGGTTCCAATATAAAGACCGAGGCGCCTGCCGGGGGGTGCTACCCCCGGTCTCGCGTGAGCGGGCGGGTCAGACACGTCGGCCCGCCGCCCCCCTTGAGGCAGATCTCCCGCCCCGCGAACTCACGCACCGTCACGCCGGTGCGCTCGAGCCGGGCGCGCGTCTCCCGATTGCCGGTGACCATCAGCACCTCGCGCGGCGCCAGCGCCAGCACGTTGCATCCCAGCGTTTGGAACTCGGGCTCCGCCACCTCGACGAGCTCGATGCCGCGGGCGAGCAGCGCTTCGCGAAACGGCACGGGGATGAGCGGTGCGTAAACGAGGAACAAGTGGCGGTCGATCGGGCTGACGATCGACATGAGGTGGAAGACGTCCTCCGGACCGCGCCAGTGGGGCAGGGGCACCACGACGACCTCGTCCACGCAGCCCCGCACGAGCTCACGCAACTGACGGATTCCGGCATCGTTGGTCCGGTAGCCCCGACCCACGGCCAGGGTGCGCTCGTCGATCCAGCAGACGTCCCCGCCTTCCACGGTCCCGTCGCCGGTGATGCGGCCCCAGATCGGGATCCCGGCGGCGCGGAAGGCGGCCTCCTGCGCGGCGGGCTCGGTGCGCCGCTGCGGCTTACCCATGTTGCAGAGGATAACCCCCCGATCGCAGACGATGGACACGTCCCGCGCATACAGGGAATCGAGACCCACCGTGTGGTCGGGCGGGAGGCGTAGCGTGTCGACGCCCGCGGCCTCGAGCAGCGCGAGGAAGTGCTCGTACTCGGCCCACGCGGCCGTGACGTCCGGGCGGGCGAGATAGCGCAGGTCGCGCCACTGGCGATCGACGGCCACCGCGTCCCCGAACGCGTCGCGCGCGTGCTTCACCGCGACCCGGCGGAGCTTCCCGACGTCCGACTGTCCTCCGATCATCTGCGGCATCGCTGGCCGTGAGTCCCGAGTAGCAGCAAGTTTAGCCCCGTTCCCCCTGCCTGTCATTTCCACGAGGAGACCGCCATGAGCGATGGGACGATGGACCGCCGCGCGTTTCTCGAACATGTCACAGTGGGCTGCGTGGTGCTGGCCGCGCCCCGGCGGCTCCCCGGGCTTGCGCCCGGGGTCAGTGGGCCCACCGGGCAGCTTGCCGCGCCGTTCGAGCTCGAGGAGGTCACCATTGCCGCGCTGCAGGCGGGCCTCGAGTCGGGCAAGTACACCGCGCGCTCGCTCGTGACTGCCTATCTCCAGCGGATCGATGAGCTGGACCGCAAGGGACCGACCTTGCGCGCGGTGCTCGAAGCGAACCCCGACGCGCTCACGCAGGCCGCGGCGCTCGATGCCGAGCGTAAGGCCAAGGGCCCGCGCGGGCCGCTCCACGGCATCCCGGTGCTCGTGAAGGACAACGTCGCGACGCGGGATCGAATGCAGAGCACGGCCGGGTCGCTCGCGCTCTCGGGGGTGACGCCCCCGCGCGACGCCTTTCTGGTCGAGCGACTGCGGGCCGCGGGCGCCGTGCTGCTGGGCAAGGCGAATCTCTCGGAGTGGGCGAACTTCCGCTCGACGCGGTCGTCGAGCGGCTGGAGCGGGCGAGGGGGGCAGTGCCGCAACCCGTATGCTCTCGATCGCACACCGTCGGGGTCGAGCTCCGGCTCGGGCGTGGCCGTGGCCGCCAATCTCTGTGCCGTGGCGATCGGAACCGAGACCGACGGCTCGATTGTCTCGCCGGCCACGTGCTGCGGCATCGTGGGGATCAAGCCGACGCTCGGTCTGGTGAGCCGGTCCGGGGTCATCCCGATCGCTCACAGTCAGGACACCGCGGGCCCGATGGCGCGCACGGTGGCGGATGCCGCGATCCTGTTAAGTGCACTCACGGGGGTCGACGCGCGCGACGAGGCGACCGCCGCGAGCACCGGGCGATCACGGACGGAGTACACCAGCGTCCTCGACCCCGCGGGCTTGAAGGGAGCGCGCCTCGGCGTGTGCCGCTCCCGGTTCATGGGCTACAGCCCGGCCACGGACGCCCTCATGGAGGGCGCGATCGATGCCCTGAAACGCATGGGCGCCGTGATCGTCGATCCCGCGGACATCACCACGGCGGGCCAGTTCGACGACTCCGAATTCGCGGTGCTTCTGTACGAGTTCAAGGCCGACCTGAACAAGTACCTGGGCGAGTGGGCTCCCACCGCCGGCGCCAAGACGCTCGAGGACTTGATCGCGTTCAACGAGCGCACGAAAGAGAAGGAGATGCCGTACTTCGGGCAGGAGATCTTCATTCAGGCGCAGGCCAAGGGGCCGCTCACCGACCAGGACTACCTGCGCGCGCTCGACAAGAATCACCTGCTCGCGCGCACTCAAGGAATCGACACGGTGATGGCCGATCACCAACTCGACGCGCTGATCGCGCCCACGGGCGGACCGGCTGCGCTGATCGACCTGGTGAACGGCGATCCGGGAGGGGGTGGGAGCTTTTCGAGCCCTGCCGCGGTCGCGGGCTACCCCCACGTCACCGTACCCATGGGGCAGGTGCGCGGGCTGCCGGTCGGACTCTCGTTTGTCGGGCGGCCGTGGACCGAGGCGGCACTGATCAAGTACGCGTTCGCGTACGAGCAGGGGACCAAGGCACGACGGCCTCCGCGCTTCGCGCCCTCGGCGGACCTATCGGGTGGGTGAGGGGGCTCGCTGGGATCACGCACCGAGGCGCTGCACCTCGCGGTGACGGAAGCAGGTGACGAGGTGGTCGTTCACCATCCCCACAGCCTGCATGAAGGCATAACAGATGGTCGGCCCGACAAAGCGGAAGCCACGCTCGACGAGCGCCGCGCTCATCGCGTCCGACTCACGCGACCGGGCCGGGAGATCCCGCAGCGTGCGTCGACGGTATTGCTTCGGCGTCCCACCCACGAAGCCCCAGAGAAAGTCGCCGAACGAGCCGCGGCTTTCCTGGAAGTCGAGGAAGGCCCGGGCGTTGCCGATTGCGGCATTCACTTTCTGGCGATTGCGGACGATGCCCGGATCCCTCAAAAGTTGCGCGATCTTCTTGCGATCGTAGCGGGCCATACGGTCCGGGTTGAACCGGTCGAACGCCTCGAGGAAACGGGCGCGCTTGTGCAAGATGACGCGCCAGGAGAGCCCGGCCTGGAAGCCATCGAGCACGAGCTTCGCG
>Ga0209474_10000056_pt1 | contig 126786 bp, 115 predicted proteins | sample GraSoiAngelo_145_FD_185902 | JGI IMG/M metagenome (GOLD analysis project Ga0209474, IMG submission 185902) | Grasslands soil microbial communities from the Angelo Coastal Reserve, California, USA - 14_1009_05_20cm (SPAdes) (version 2) | ecosystem: Environmental > Terrestrial > Soil >...
TCTATGAGGACCCGCTCCGGCGCTACATGCTTCCCGCGTTCAGCGACCGGCGCACCGACTGGCCCAGCCACCCCAAGGCGTCGCGCGACAGCCTGCACGAGGCGGAGATGTGGAAGGTGGAAGGGCTTACGCATCGCTACCCGACCAAGGTGCTGGCGGAGATGCTCTCCACCTGCCCGCAGTACTGCGGGCATTGCACGCGGATGGACCTGGTGGGGAACTCCGTCCCCCAGGTCAAGAAGCTGAAGTTCGCGGTGGCGCAGAAGGATCGGCACCAGCAGATGCTCGACTACCTGCGCGCGACGCCAAGCGTGCGCGACGTGGTGGTCTCCGGCGGCGACATCGCGAACATGCCCATCCAGCAGCTCGAGCCGTTCGTTTCCGCGCTGCTCGACCTGCCGAACATCAAGGATGTGCGGCTCGCCTCCAAGGGCCTGATGGGAATCCCGCAGCACTTCCTCCAGGACGAGGTGCTTTCCGGCCTGGATCGGCTGGCGAAGAGGGCGTTCTCGCGCGGCGTGAACCTGTCCTTGCACACGCACGTGAACCACGCGAACCAGGTGACGCCGCTGTTGGGCAAGGCGGCGGGTGCGCTTCTCTCGATGGGCTTTCGCGACGTCCGCAACCAGGGAGTGCTGCTGCGCGGCGTGAACGACTCGCAGAAGGCGCTGCTCGACCTCTGCTTCATGCTCCAGGACCACGCGCGCGTGCTGCCGTACTACTTCTATATGTGCGACATGATCCCCAACTCCGAGCACTGGCGCACCACCGTCGGGGAGGCGGAGAAGCTCCAGCACGACATCATGGGATATCTGCCCGGCTTCGCGACGCCGCGCATCGTCTGCGACGTGCCCTACGTGGGGAAGCGCTGGGTGCACCAGCTCGCCGAGTACGATCGGGAGAAGGGCATCTCGTACTGGACGAAGAACTACCGGACGGGGATCGAGGAGAACGATCCCGAGGCGATGACGCGCCGGTACGAGTACTACGACCCGATCTACCTGCTGCCCGAGTCGGGGCAGCGCTGGTGGCGGGAGCAGGTGGCCAAGGGCGCTGGCTGACATCGCGCGCGCGCCGCTCTTGCGTGGCGCGTTTCGCCGCGGTAATTGCGTCGGCGAATCCGGGAAAGCGCCCTTTGAGACTTACCAGAGGTTTGCCGATGCGCGCTGCGTGCGCTTTGGTGATGGCTGCGATGGCGTGGACCGCCTGCAGCAGCGCCGGGTCCCGCTACGACGAGCTCGTCGTGCAGACGATCTCCGCGCAGTGGCCCGGGACGCCGCTCGAAGGCATCCGCGTGCAGGTCGACGATTCGGCCTGGGCCTCTACGGACGCGCACGGGAACGCCACCTTCCGCAACGTCGGCCGGCCGTTCACGGTGCGCACGTACATGACCTATCAGGGGGCGGCGCTGTACCACCGGGTGGCGGAGGTCGACGGCCTCGACGCGAATCCCGCCGTGGTCCCGCTGGACAACCTCCACTACGACTCCAACGAGGCGACAATCGCCGGCGTCGTCACAAACCTCTCCGGCAGCGCAGCGTCGCTCGTCCAGGTGATCGCGGCGAAGCCGGGGGGAAGCCTCTGGCGGGCGCAAGTCGCCCCCGATGGGTCGTTCCAGGTCCAAGTGCATTGGGAAGGTCCGAGCACGAATTCCTTGGCCGTGCACGCCTTCGAATCGGACACGGCCAACCCGCCCACGCACTACCTCGGATACGGCTCGCTCACCCTCCCGGTCTCCAACGGCGTCGCCGTGACGGGCTTGACGGTGCCGCTGGGCCCAGTGGCCGAGGCCCACGTCGCCGGCAACCTCGAGATCGCGGGGGCGCTCGGCGAAGGAACGTACTTGTTGGGACTGTGGCTCAAATTCCCGGACGAGTCGGCCGTCCCGCTCGTCCGCTCGCCGGCCGGCGGCAGGGCCGGCGTTTCCGGCCCGTTCGATCATGTCGTTCCCATGGTCGGCGCGCCTTTGTCGGTCAGCTTTTCATTCTTCGGCGGGAACACGGGGATCTCTGCGGGAGAGCGGCAGCGCGTGGAGGTCGGCGGAGGCGCTCCGGCAACCGGCCTCGCCTTCGAGGTCGGCGTACCCGTGTCTTTCGTCGAGCCGGCCGCCGGCGCGCCCATAGGCACCGGCACGTCCTTTCGCTGGGCCGCGGGGCCGGACGGGGCGAACTACGATCTCCTGGTTCTCTGTCAGGACACGGTCGGACTCGATCGCCGGGCGTTGTGGTGGGAAATCAGGACCAGCGCCACGCAGGCGCGCCTGCCCTCGGTGCCCTTCTTCGCCACCGCGGTCGGCGCGGCCTGCGACTGGCAGGTCTCGTGGCAGAAGTTTCCTCTGCCCGTCGCCGACGTCCTCCCTCCGGGCAGATGGTCCGATAGCGCTCTCCGAACGGCGGTCTGGCAGTAGCTGCGCTCAGATGTGATCGAGCAGCGCCAGGTCGGTCGGCCCGCCACGCTCGGGCAACGAGGTCGCGCCGTCGAGCGGAGCGATCATCGCGATCGCGGTGTGGCGGTCCGGCGCGTCGAACATCTCGCGCAGTTGCCCCGCGGGCCAAAGCCGCAGCCGGGTGCGGCCTGCGCGGTGGAGACAGTCGCGCAACCCGCTGAGCACGCGATCGCGCGCGGCGTCGTCGGTCCACGCCGCTTCCAGCACGTCGAGGCTGTCGCGACCGAAGCGCAGCATCGCGGCGCCTTCGCCGGAGCGGCCTTCGGCGATGAGCCCCCACTCCGGCTCGCCAGACCCGCGCGCCCGCGCCAGCTCGCGAAGGCGGCGGAGCTGGAAGCGCAGGGTCCAGCCATCGCGGGCGAGCGCGAAGCGGCCGGAGGTGCCGCAAGAGGCTGCGAAGAGGCGGGTCATCAGGGGCTCGTCGCCGGCCAGCGCGGGGCGGGTGGCCGCCGGAATGTGCGGAAGCTCGGCGGCGTCCACCGTGCACTCCCGGCTCTCCACCACGCGGAATCCGAGCCCCTCGTAGTAGTGGATCGGGATATCGGAAAAGAGTACGGCGGCCTGGGCGCCGGCCGACGCGGACTCGTCCATCGCGGCGCGCAGCATCGCCGCCGCGTACCCGCGCCGGCGCAATTCGGGGGGAGTGAAGACGGCGCCGACGCCGAGCACGCGCAGCGGCCGGCCCGCGCAGGTGGCCCGGAGGTCGTACGTCTTCATCGCCGAGGTGAGCCTTCCGTTCGCGAACCACCCGAGGAGCCGGTAGCGGTCGCGTGACTCCGGCGCGTCGGCGAGGCGGCGCTGAAAAAGCTGGAACCGGTCCTCGGAAAGTCCGCCCCCCCAGATCGGCTGGATGCCCCGGAAGTAGGCGGCCCGCTCCTCGCCGGTCAGCTCGCGCAACATCGGCCGGACCGTACCATGCGTTCCGCTTTCCGATCGGGTCTGCATTCTATAGGGTGCGGCCGTGGACGTCCCGATGGCAACCCGCTTCTTCTCGCTGCGCGAGGCCAACGCGCTGTTGTCCACGCTACAGGACGAGTTCACCCGCGCGCGCCAGCTTCGCGACGATCTCATGGGCGTGCAGCAGAAGCTGCAGGAGGCGGGGCGCGGCATCGACGGTCCCGACGTGCAGATCGATCCCGAGGCGCCAGTGGCCGTGCAGCGCCTGCAGGGTCGCGCCGTCCAGATCATCGGCAAGCTGCGCGACATCCTCCGCGACGTGGCCGAGCTGGGCGTGGAAGTGAAGGCCGCAGACGGATTGGTGGACTTCCGCAGCCGGCTGCACGGTCGTACCGTCCTCCTCTGCTGGAAGTACGGCGAGGACCGGGTCGGGTTCTTTCACGAGCTGGACGCCGGCTTCTCCGGGCGCCGTCCTTTGCCGGCGGACGGCGACTTCATCGGCGACCTGCTGCAGTAGTTAACTCCGCGCGATCAGCTCGATCTCCACCCGCGCCCCCTTGGGGAGCGCCGCGACTTGCACGGTGCTGCGCGCCGGCGGGCTGCGGGGAAAGCGCTTGCCGTAGATCTCGTTCACAGTGGCGAAATCGGCGAGATCGACGACGAAGATGGTCGCCTTCACCACGTTCTCGAAGCCGGCGCCAGCTCCGTCGAGCACCGCCGCCAGGTTGTCCATCACCCGCTCGGTCTGGGCACGGATGTCGCCCTGCACCATCTGCTGGGTATTGGGGTCGAGGGCGATCTGGCCGCTGGTGAAGATCAGGTCGCCCGCGATCACCGCCTGCGAGTAGGGGCCGATCGCCTTGGGTGCCTTGTCCGTGATCACGATTCCGTTCGGCATTGCGGGCGGAACTAAGCCCTCGCGCCCGCTGCCGTCAAGGCATCAGTTCACGCGGACGCAGCGCTCGCCGTCCTTGTTGTCCGGACGGTATTCGTACTCGCCGATCCAGCCCTGCGCCTTGTTCTGCATGGTGCAGGCGCTGCATTCGACCCGCTTCTCTCCGGTGACGCGGTCGCAGTCGGAGAGATCCTTGATTGCGTGGGCACAGCCGCAAGCCAGCAGCACGAGCAGGAGCGTAGCTCTCATACCCTCTCCACGGAGTGCACACCGGGGATCTGCCCGATGGCGCGCAGGACGTCGTTGAGCTGCTTCACGTCGGCGATCTCCACCTCGAACGTGCTCACCGCTCCGTCTCCGTTGGCCCGGGCATTGGCCTGCACGATGTTGACGCCGACTTCCGCGAACGTCTCGCTCATGCGAGCGAGCAGCCCCTTGCGGTCGTCGCTCATCACCTTGAGATTCACGACCCGCTTGAACTCCCCGTGGACGTCCCAGGTGACTTCGACCCGGCGCTCGGGGTCCGTCTCCATGGCCTTGCGGCACCCCTGCACGTGCACGGTGACGCCGCGCCCGCGGGTGATGAAGCCGACGATCGGGTCTCCCGGCACCGGCGCGCAGCACTTGCCGTACCGGACCAGCACGTCGTCGACGCCGCCGATGCGCACCCCCCCGCTGGTGCGCGTGCGCTGGGCGACGCGGCGGAAGAGCTGGGAGAGGGCACTGGTCGCGCCGTTCCCCTCGCTGTCGATCTTCTCCGCGGGCTTCAGCTTCTCCTGCGGATAGAGCTTGTGGAGCACGTTGGTGGGAGAGAGCTTTCCGTAGCCGACCGCGCTGACCAGGTCGTCGGCGCGCGAGTGCCCCATCTCGTTCGCGGCCTTGAGGAAGACCGGGGTCTTCGCGATCTTGGTGAAGTTCAGGTCGAAGCGCTTGAACTCCCGCTCCAGCAGATCGCGGCCGATGTCGATGCTCCGCTCCCGCTGCTGGGTCTTGATGAAGTTGCGGATCTTCGCCTGCGCCCGGCTGGTCTTGACGAAGCTGAGCCAGTCCTTGTTCGGGCGGGCGTTGGGGCTGGTGAGGATCTCGACGCTGTCGCCGTTCTTCAGCTTGTAGCGCAGCGGCACGATCTTGCCGTTGACCTTGGCGCCCACGCAGTGCGCGCCTACCTCCGAGTGGACGGCGTACGCCAGATCCACCGGCGTCGACCCGAGCGGGAGGCTCTTCACGTCGCCCTTGGGAGTGAAGACGAAGACCTCGTCCTGGAACAGGTCCACCTTGACCGTCTCCAGGAACTCGCGCGGGTCCTTGAGGTCCTGCTGCCACTCCATGAGCTGGCGCAGCCAGGCGAACTTCTGCTCGTCCTTGCCGCCCGTCTTCCCTTCCTTGTAGGCCCAGTGGGCTGCGATTCCTTCCTCGGCGATGCGGTGCATCTCCTCGGTGCGCATCTGGATCTCGATGCGCTCGCCGGTGGGGCCAATCACCGTGGTGTGCAGCGACTGGTACATGTTCGGCTTGGGGATGGCGATGTAGTCCTTGAACCGTCCCGGAACCGGCTTCCAGAGCGAGTGGATGAGCCCCAACGCCTCGTAGCAGGCGGGCACCGTCTTGAGGAGGAGCCGGAACGCGACCACGTCATGGAGCTGGGTCACCGACGAGAGCCCGTTCTTCCGCATCTTCTTCCAGATGCTGTAGACGTGCTTGGGCCGGCCGTGCACCTCGGCGTCGAGGCCCGCCTCCTGCAGCTTGGTCTTGAGCAGCTCGACGACGTCGGCGATGAAACGCTGGCGGTCCTTCTGGCTCTGGGCGAGCTGCGTCTCCACGTCGGCGTACTCGCCCGGTTTCAGGTACTTGAAGGCCAGGTCCTCGAGCTCGATCTTGATCCACTGGATGCCGAGCCGGTTCGCCAGCGGCGCGTAGATGTCGAGCGTCTCCTGCGCGATGCGCTGCTGCGCGTCGGGGCGCATGTGCTCGAGGGTGCGCATGTTGTGGGTACGGTCGGCCAGCTTCACCAGGATGACCCGGATGTCCTTGGCCATCGCCACCAGCATCTTGCGGAAGTTCTCCGCCTGCTTCTCCTCGATGCTGACGGCCTGCGAGGACTGGAACGTGCCGAGCTTGGTGACGCCTTCGACGAGGTCGAGCACTTCCGTTCCGAAGAGCTCCCGGATCTCCTCCGGCTTCGCCAGCGTGTCCTCGATGGTGTCGTGCAACAGCCCGGCGACGATGCTGGCTTCATCCAGCTTCAGATCGGCCAGCAGGCCCGCGACTTCCAAAGGGTGGACGAGGTAGGGCTCGCCTGATTTGCGGACCTGTCCTTGATGGACCTTCGCCGAGTAGACGTAGGCCTTCTTGACGAGATCGACGTCTGCGTCCGGGTGGTACGCGCTGACCTTTTCCAGGATGTCATTGAGGCGAATCATCAGCGCAGCCCGAAGCGTACCGCGTCACGATAACTCCGGCAAACCACCACTAACGCGGTTCGACGCAGTGTGCCAGTGGTCGATTCGGCCTTTGTTGTCCGCAGATTGACCCATGCGCCGGGCGGCTCGTATGCTCGCGCACCCATGGTTACCTGTCCGGCGTGCGGCAAGGAGAACGAAGACTCCGCCTACGAGTGCAAGCGATGCCGGGCGCCGCTGCGGGAGGAGGAGCTGCAAGCCGAGCTTGCCGCGTCGCAGTCGCTGGGCGATGTCTGCCGCCGCTGCGAGGCCTACAACGAGCCCGGCGTGACCGTGTGCACGAACTGCGGCTTGCCGCTCTTCGCCGAATCCGGGCAGCCGCCGGACACGACACCTCCCTCCGGCTTCACGCCTCCCACCCAGGTTCCCGAGACGCTCTCCGAGGAGCTGCGCGCCCTCGCCATCTCCGACGAAGAGGCCGCCGAGGCAGGATTGACTCTCGCTACCCGCAACGGTAACCCGTCCGACAAGACCCCGCCGGAGCCGTTCGCCGTGTCCAGGCTCGCTCCTCCAGGACCGGCTGCCCGTCCCCGCGTCGGGGAAGGCGTTCCAGGTGCCGCCGCAGGTCCCGCACCCGCCCGAAGGCCGCCGCCCGCGCCTCCGTCGCCGTCGAGCAGGATGGAGCCTCCGCCGGAAGCCTTGGCGATTGCCGCGGCGCTGCCGGCGAACAAGCCCTGTACGAGCTGCGGGGCGCGCAACCCGCCTGCCGCGAAGTTCTGTTTCGACTGCGGAACCCCGTTCGCGAAGAAGGCATCCTCCGCCCCGCCTCCGCCGTCGATCGAGATCGCGGCGGATCTGGGGGCCGAGACGTTCGAGGACGCCACGATGCAGAGCGCCCCGGTGCCCGCGGAGGAGCCGGTGCCGGCGGAATCGGTGGCAGAACCCATTCCCGAAGAGCAACCGCCTCCGTTTGCCGCGAAGCTGGTCCTGGAGACGGCCGACGGGAACGGAACCGAATTCACTCTTGGCCACCTGGAGAACAGCCTCGGAGGGTCTGCCGCGCACGTCGAATTGGGCGAGGACCCGCATGTCGCTCCGCATGCTGCGACGGTCGCTTTCGTCGACGAGCGGCTGGTGCTCCGCGACGAGGGGAGCGCGAACGGCGTGTACGTCAAGGTACGCGAGCCCGCCCCGCTCGAACCGGGGGATCTCTTCATCGCCGGCGAACGGCTTCTCCGCTACGACGGCCCCGTCGACGTTTCCCGGGCGCCGGCAGGCGACCCGCCGCTGCTCGGTGCTCCCCGTCCCGGGGAGGCGCTGTACCGGGTCACCGAGGTCCTTCTCGGAGCGAAGACCGGTCGCACCTGCCACCGCGCGCCCCCTGCGGTCTCGATCGGGCGGACGGGCTGTGACATGAACTTCGGGGACGATCCGCTCCTTGCGGCGCGGCACGCGGAGGTCCGGCTGGCGGAGGACGGCGCCGCGACGCTCGTCGACCTCGGCGAGGGTGCATCCGGCGTATTCCTGCGCATACGGGCGCAGCAGCCCGTCGAGTTGCAGGCGGGCGACGTGGTCCGGATCGGGGACCAGCGCCTCCGCGTCGAAGTCGGGTAAGCCCGACAGCCGGCGCGACCCTGCGCCGGGCTAGTCCCATGGCAGCGCGCGGACCGCCGCGGCGCTGCGGGACAGCCGGCGCGACCCCGCGCCGGGCTAGCCGAAGGTACGCAGCAGGACCACGGTGGCCACCGCGGCCGCTGCTCCGGCGATCGACCACCACAACCACCTTGGCGCCGACCTGGCATCCGCGGCGACAAGCTCCGCTGCCGCCCGGGGAAGAGTGCCTCGCGCCGGCGTCGCGGTATCCGTGCCTTGGCGGCGCCCGGCGTCGTTGCGGGCCGGAATGGCGAGGAGCAGCTGGCGGAACTCCTCGGCGGTCTGCGGCCGCAGGGCCGGATCCTTCGACAGCACCCGCAGGATGAGGGCCTCCATTGCCGCGGAGATGGGCGCGTTCGGCTGCTTCTTGCGCGGCGGCACCGGAGGCTCGTGGACCTGACGGGTGAGGACGTCCATCGCGCTCGCGCCATCGAAAGGCAGGTGTCCCGTCGCGAGTTGATAGAGCATGATCCCGACCGCGTAGAGATCGCAGCGCCCGTCGAGGCGGGCTCCGGTGGCCTGTTCGGGCGCCATGTACTGCGGAGTCCCGCAGACCACGTCGGAACGCGTCAGGGGCGGCAGGTCGCTGTCGAGGATCTTCGCGATGCCGAAGTCCAGGACCTTGACGAAGTCCGCCTGGTTGCGCCGCTGCTCCAGCATCACGTTCTCGGGCTTGAGGTCGCGGTGGATGACGTTGTGCGCGTGCGCTTCCGCGAGAGCGGCCAGGACCTGCGCCATGATCTGGCAGAGGCGCTCCTCCGGAACCGGCCACTCGTCGCGGAGAACCGCGCGAAGGTCCTTCCCCTGGACGTGCTCCATGACGATGTAGAAAGCGCCGTTAGTCTCGTTGCGGCCGAAGTCGAGGACCTGGATGCTGTTCGGGTGGTTGAGCCGGCTCGCCGCCAAGGCCTCGCGCTCGAAGCGGCCGACGATGGTAGGGTCCTTCAGCAGCGCGGGCTTGAGCACCTTCAAGCAGACCAGCCGGTCCAGGGCGAGGTGGCGGGCGCGGTAGATCTTGCCCATTCCACCTTGGCCGACGAGCTCCTCGATCTGGAACCTTCCACCGACCGTCTGGCCGATCAGCGCATCGCGCGCGAACCGGTCCCGGAATCCGAGTCCTGCAACCGAGGCCGCGGGGACGGCAGGCAGCAACGCGCCGCAGTACACGCAGACCTTCGCGGCGCCTGGCGGCAGCGCGCGAGCACATTGCGGGCACGCGGCGCCGCTCGGATCCTTCGCGGGCAACAGGCCTCCCAAATCGACGATCTCACAGGTCCCGGCGTTCGACCAAACTTCGAAAAAGGCGCCTCCGGAACGCGCCTTGACCCTTCTTCCGGCAGCGTCATAGAACCGATCGCATGGAATGCCCCCGCTGCGGCGCGCACAACGAGACGGACGTGGGTTCCTGCCTGTCCTGCGGAGCGGCGATGAGTGACACGAGCCTTCCCACCATCGCGCAGAAGCCCGCGGCATCCGGGCCGGCCGCCGGGAAAGTCGGCTCGCCGCGCCTCGCGCAGGGTGCGCCGCCCAAGCAGTGCCCGAACTGCATGACGCTGAACGCGGCGACCTTCAAGTTCTGCGCCCGCTGCGGAACGCCGCTGGGCGCCACGGCGGCGCCGGGGGCAAAGCCAGGAGCGCCGGCAGCTTCCAAGCCTCCACCGGCACCCGCCCGCGCCCCGGCCGCATCGAAGTCTCCGCCTCCGCCGCCGTCGAAGCCGGCCACCTCGGCGCGTCCGGTGCCTCCCCCGCCGCCGAAGCCCGTCACCGGCCAGGCCCGGCCTGCGTCGCCTCCGAAGCCTGCGGCCCCGGTGCGACCCCGCGCCCGGGTCTCCGCGATCGCGCGCGACGGCAGCCGCAGCGCCGATTTCGTTCTCATCAAGGACGAGACGAGGGTAGGCCGCGACGTCGAGGTGAACGAGGTCAGGCTCGACAAGGACCCCTTCATCGCCCCGCTGCACGCCGTCTTCCGCTTCGAGGGGCCCCAGCTGGTGGTGCAGGACTCGGGCACTCCGAACGGCGTCTTCCTCTGGCTGAAGGAGCGGACGCTGGAGTCCGGAGACGAGCTGCGCATCGGCCGGCAGCGGCTGCGTGTGGAGTGGATGCCCGACGAGCCCGAGCAGCTCGCGGATCAGCCGGTCTGGGGGAGCCCGAATCCCGGGTACGTCGCGCGCGTGGTGCAGCTCCTCGAGGGCGGCGGTGAAGGCGACGTCTATCCTCTCAAGGCCGGCAACAACCTGGTCGGGCGCGGCGCCGGCGACGTCAGCTTCCCGCACGACGGATACGTCTCGAGCAAGCACGCGACGATCACGGTCGGGGAGGGGTCGCTGGCGGTCAAGGACCTGGGCAGCGCCAATGGCACGTTCGTGCGCGTGAACGGACAGGCAGCGGTGACCGCGGGGGACCTTCTGCTGGTGGGCGAGCAGATCCTGCGGATCGACCCCGCCTGATCACCCGGCCAGCCGCTCCGACAACTGTGCTTTGATCTTCGCCCGGAACCGCTCCAGCCGCATGGTGACCGCGCTCTTGCCGACGCCCATCCGCATCGCGATCTCGCGCGCCGACAGCGTTCCCTCCAGGTAGAAGAGGCGCACCGTCTCCTTCTCCGGGCCTTCCCGCAGCCCGTCGATCACTTCCCGGACGGCGCGCAGCTCTGCCTCCTTCTCCAGCACATGGGAGGCGGCGGGGACGTGGTCCTCGAGGAGGTGCGCCTCGCGCGTCGCTTCTTCCGCGGCCTTGGCGTGCGTGGCACGGGAGGTGAGATAGCTGCGCGCGCGGTTGCGGGCGATGGTGAACAACCATGCGGCGAAGCGGTCGCGGTCCTTGAGGGAAACGAGCGCGCGGAAGCCGCGGACGAACGCCTCCTGCACGACGTCGTCCGCCTCGTCCGCGTCCAGCTCGGAAAAGCTGGCGGCGAGACGCGATACGGCGGGACGGTAGCGGCGGTAGAGCTCCTCCTCGGCCGCCTTGCACCGCGGGCCACCGGCGAGGACGCGGCCGACCAGCGCGGAGTCCTGCACGCGCCCGTCGAGGAGCGTCAGGTGTGGGCGGACGGGAGGGGCGGGGAGCTCTCGAGCCGCTCGGTTCGTGGCAAGGGCCATGCTCTCCTAGCAGTCCGCGTGCCCATGCCATGGCGCCTATGCCCTCCGAGTGATTTCGCGTCTTTATCCGACTCGTGAGGGGCGCCGCGAGGCATTCCACCGCGACAGGCGTGTCATGGCTGGGGTGGTTTTCCGCAGACGTCTGGGGTGATCGGGCTCACCCTGCGGCGCTCGCCGTCCGCGCTGGTGCGTACGCAAACCCGGCGTTAGGTTCCGCGGCCGCATGCTGGGGACGATCAACGAAAAGGCGTTGCAGGAGCTGGGTTGGCCGCGGCTGTGCGCGGAGCTGGCTTCCCGCTCGCGCACGCCGATGGGGCGCGAACGGGCACAATCGCTTCTGCCCCACTCCGATCCGGACGTAGCCCGGCAGCAGCTCGCGCTGGTCGAAGAGGCACGCCTGCTCCGGAGGCACGACCGCGAGCTGCCGCTCGCCGATGCGGTCGACGTGCGGCCGTCGCTTGGCCGTGCGGCGCGCGAAGGCACCCTGGAACCTTCGGAGCTGTTGCAGGTGGCGCGGCTGATCCGAGCAGGCGATTCGGCGCGCAGGTTCTGCTTCTCCCAGGCCGATCGCGCGCCGCTCCATTTCGAGCGCGCGCAGGAGCTCTCCGAGCTGGTACCACTGGCTCAGGAGCTGGAGCGCGCATTCGACCCCGCGGGCAAGCTGCTCGACACCGCGAGCGCGCTGCTCGCGGAGTTGCGGGAGCGGGCCCGCGGGCTCCACCGCGCGATCAAGCAGCGCATCGAGGAGATGCTGAAGGACGAGAACGTGGTGGCGATGCTGCGCGACCTGTACTACTCGGTGCGCGGCGACCGCTACGTGCTCCCGGTGCGAGCGGAGCATCGATCGCACCTGCCCGGGATCGTCCACAACGCGTCGAATTCGGGACAGACGCTGTTCGTCGAGCCGCAGCAGCTCGTCGAGCTCGGAAACCAGCTCACCATCGCCGAGGCGGGCGCGCTGGAGGAGGAGCAGCGGATCCTGCACGAGCTCTCCGGAGCCGTCGGACGCCGCGCTCCCGCGCTGGAGCACGACGTCGAAACCATCGCGGTCCTCGACGAGGCAGCCGCGGGCGGACGGCTCGCCGACGACCTGGAAGCTGGCGCGCCGGAGCTGGGCGGCGATCGCTTCGATCTGCGCAAGGCCCGTCATCCGCTGCTCGTGCTGCAGCGCAAGTCCGCTGGCGTCGTGGCAAACGACATCGCCCTGCCCGCTCCGGCCCAGGCGCTGATCGTCAGCGGCCCGAACGCGGGCGGAAAGACCGTGACCATCACCGGGGTGGGGCTCTGCGCGCTGATGGCGCGCGCGGGCCTGCCCATTCCCGCGGAGGCAGGCTCGCGGATGCCGCTGTACCGCACGGTGTACACGGCCATCGGCGACGAGGGCGATCTGTCGCGGGACCTCTCCACGTTCACGGCGCACCTGTCCGCCCTGAAGTGGATCCTGGAGGCGGCCGGCCCGGGGACGCTGGCGTTGATCGACGAGATCGCCGCGGACACCGATCCGCGCGAAGGCGCGGCCATCGCGGTGGCGGCGCTGGAGAAGCTGGTCGCGGCGGGAGCGCAAGTGCTCATCACCACGCACCTCGAGGAGCTCAAGGCGCTCGCGCTCGCCGATCCGCGCTTCGCTCCTGCCAGCGTGGGGTTCGACGTCGATCGGCTCGCACCGACATACCGGCTGCGGCTCGGCGAAGTGGGCGCGTCGTCGGCGATCGAGATCGCACGGCGCGTCGGACTGTCGGAGGACGTCTGCGCCCGCGCGCGGGAGATCCTGGGGAGCGGCGCCTCCGTGGTTTCCCAGGCAGTGGAGCGGCTGGAGAAGGAGCGCGCGGAGACGGCGCGGCTGCGGGGGAAGCTGGAATCCGCGCGGGAGGACCTTGCTCGTGAGCGCGCCGCGGTGCAGCGCGAGCGCGAGCGCCTGCGCGAGCTGGAGCAGGAGACGCGGACCGGAGCGCGCCGCGAGCTGATCGATGACTTGCGGCGGAAGCGCGAGGAAGTGGCGACCCTGGTCGCGCAGCTCCAGGCGGCGCCGGCGATGGCGCAGGCGGTGGAGACGCAGCGCTCCATCGAGAGCGCCGTGGCGACGGAGGAGCGCGAGCAGGCGCAGGCTTCGGAGCCACAGGCCGCTGCGGAGACGGCGATCGCGGTGGGCGCCCGCGTCAAGCACGTGCGGCTCGGGACGGAGGGCGTGGTGATGGAGGTACAGGACGGGAGCGCGACGGTCCAGATGGGCGCGCTGCGGAGCAAGGTGCCCGTGCAGGACCTGGTTCCCATCGCGCGCAAGGTGCGGCAGGCGGGCTTCCGCAAGAGCAAGGCGGAGCGGATGCAGCGCGCGGAGCAGGCGCGTCCGGCGACGGTGCAGGTGCGCGTGCCCATGGTGGATCTGCGGGGGATGCGCGTCGACGAGGCGCTGCGGACCGTGGAGTTGGAGCTGGACCGAGCGACCCGTGCGGGAGAGGAGCGCGTGCACGTGTTGCACGGGCACGGCAGCGGCGCGTTGAAGAGCGCGGTGCGGGAGCATCTGCAGCGGAGCCCGTACGTCGCGAAGGCGCGTGCGGCGGAGCAACACGAGGGCGGAGATGGGGTGACGGTGGTGGAGCTGGCGTAGCGGGATGCTTCAGCGCAGGGAAGATCGCATGTCCCGAATCGTGGGATCATTGTCCTTGCGGACATCATGCGGGCGGCGCAGGATCTCCGGCCATGGCAAGGCCGGCCACCCTTTCCGGACCGCTTCGAATCGCACTCTTTGCGTACCCCGACGTGCAGGCGCTCGACCTCTCCGGGCCGCTGGAGATGTTCGCGCGCGCGACCAGGATCCTGCGCGAAGAGCATCGCGCGCACCCCGGCTACGCGCTCAAGGTGGTCGGGACCGAGGCCGGACCAATCGCCGCTTCCTCCGGATTTCGCTTCCTCCCCGACACCACCTGGCGCACCTTGCGCTCCGGCGTCGACACGCTCCTGGTAGTTGGCGGACGCGGCGTCGACTCTCTGCTGACCGACCGCGGCATCCTCGGATGGGTCCGTGGGATGGCCCGCCGCGTGCGGCGGCTCGGCTCCGTCTGCACCGGCGCATTCCTGCTCGCGGAAGCGGGGCTGCTCGACGGCCGCACGGTGAGCACGCACTGGTCGCGCGCCGCCGAGCTGGCCCGCCGCTACCCGAAGGTCCGCGTGGAGGAGGATCGCATCTGGGTGCGCGACGGCAACGTCTACACTTCCGCCGGAGTGAGCGCAGGGATGGACCTGGCCCTGGCGCTCATCGAGGAGGACCTGGGCGCCGAGGTGGCGCTGGCCGTCGCGCGGGCGATGGTCATGTACGTGCGCCGGCCAGGCGATCAGAGCCAATACAGCGCGCCGCTCCGACTCCAGGCCGCGAACACGCCCTCGCTTCGCGATCTCGTCGCCTGGGCCGCCGAGCATCCGGCGAGCGATCTCTCCGTCCCCGCCCTGGCGCGCCGGGTGGGAAAGAGCCCGCGACACCTCACCCGCGTCTTCCGCAACGAGCTGGGGATCGCACCTGCCGAGGCGATCGAACAGCTCCGCCTGGAGGCCGCCCGCCGTGCCCTGCAGCAATCGGCGGCCAGCCTCGAAGAGGTCGCCGCGCGCTGCGGGTTCGGCAGCGCCGAGGTGCTGCGCCGCGCCTTCCTTCGAGTCCTGCACGTGACCCCGTCCGCCTACCGCGCCCGCTTCTCGTCCCGCGAGGTGCTGGCCTCATGAAAGGCCGCATCCACCCCGCCTTCGTCGTCGCCGGCGCGGTCTTCGTCGTGCTGCTCTGCGCAGCCGCGGTGCGCGCCACGCCCTCGATCCTCATCGTTCCCCTCGAGCGCGAGTTCGGGTGGAGCCGCGCCCTGCTCTCCTCGGCCGTGTCGGTGAACCTGGTGCTCTACGGTCTCGTCGGCCCGTTCGCCGCCGCGCTCATGGAACGCTTCGGCATCCGGCGGACGGTCCTCGTCTCGCTGGCCCTGATCTGCGCGGGCGTGGCGTTCACCTCGCAGATGAGCGCGAGCTGGCAGCTGCTGCTCACCTGGGGCGTGCTGGTCGGGCTCGGCACCGGAACGACGGCGATGGTGCTCGGCGCGACCGTCGTGAACCGCTGGTTCGTCCGCCGCCGCGGCGCGGTCATGGGCGCGCTCACCGCCAGCACCGCGACAGGCCAGATGCTCTTCCTCCCGCTCGAGGCACACGTCGTCGAGCACCAGGGCTGGCGCGCCGTGACCATCCTGGTGGCCATCGTCATCGCCCTGCTGCTGCCCTTGGTGGCGCTGCTGGTCCGTGATCGCCCCGCGGACCTCGGGCTGCTTCCCTACGGCGCGTCTCCGGACACGCCGCCTCTCGTACCTTCCCGGCAGCATCCGGTAGGCAACGCGCTGCGCGTCCTTCGCGAGAGCGCGCTCAAGCGCGATTTCTGGCTCCTTGCCGGCAGCTTCTTCGTCTGCGGCGCTTCCACCAACGGGCTCGTGGGCACGCACCTCGTCCCCGCCTGCATGGACCACGGCATCCCGGAGGTCCGCGCGGCGGGCCTGCTCGCGGTGATGGGCATCTTCGACCTGATCGGGACTACCGCCAGTGGCTGGCTCTCGGATCGGTTCGACTCCCGCAAGCTCCTCTGCTGCTACTACGGTTTCCGCGGCCTGAGCCTGCTCTGGCTCCCGCAAGCATTCGACGCGCAGGTCCTCGGGCTTCCGGTGTTCGCGGTGTTCTACGGCCTCGACTGGATCGCCACCGTCCCTCCCACCGTCCGGCTGACGACGGAAGCGGTGGGCGTCCAGGACGCGCCCATCGCTTTCGGTTGGGTCGTGGCCTCGCACCAGGTCGGCGCGGGCGTCGGCGCGCTCGGAGCGGGCCTGATCCGATCGACGCTCGCCACGTACACTCCCGCCTGGGTCGCGGCAGGCACGATCTGCCTGGTGGCCGCGGCCGCCGTGCTCCGCATCGGACGGCGCGCGCCCGGCGTCGGCCTCGCGGCGATTGCGGCGCCACAGCCCTGAGGGGCGAAACGCGCCACCGATCGGAGTCGATATCAGGGACACCATACGTAAGGCGTAAGGTGCCCTCGAATTCACTCGAGCGGCACGTGCGCGGTCAGGCGGAAGACTCCAGTCAGTGCGCCGCTCCCTTGGAGGCCGTCGCGGCCGGCGACGCGAACGTCGAAGGCGAGCCCGCCGCCGAGGGACCAGAAGCGGGTCAGGAAATACTCGACCTCGAGGCCCACCCGTCCGTCGAGGCCATCGGAGCTGGAAAAGTTGGACGATCCGACGCCGAGATAGGGCGAGAGATCCATGCGGTCGTTGAGGGCGAGATTGAATCCCAGGGTCCCCAGCACACGGGTGATGCTGTCGACTGCGGCATACGTCCCGGTGGTCCCGGACGGGGACAAGCCCACCGACTTCTCCAAGCGCGCGCCGACCGAGACAAGACCGTACCGCAGACGCGCGTCGCCGCCCAGGAGGAGCGCGCCGTTGGGATGGTCTCCGGTGACCGGGGTGACGCCCCCCACCACCACACCGAGATCGACACCGGGATGCCCGCGGATCGGTTCGTCGAATGCCGCCGCGTGCCAGGAAGTCGTTGCGGCACAGATCAGTATGGTCAAGGCTGAGCGGAAGTGTCGGGGAGACCATCCACAGCGCGACGACGCGGTGTTCATGTCCCCGCCTTCTAGGTGTCGCGGAGCGGAACGATGCCTTCTCGCCACCAACCTAGCAGAGCGCGGCCGGTTTTGATTGGGCAGAGATCGCACCGCACCTCCGTAGACCCGTTTCGCGGTTCGCGCGTTGCGACCAGAAGCATGACGAGCGTCCTCGCGATCCAGGATTCCACGGCGGAGTTGCAGCGCCGCGTTCTGCACCTCGACCCCGTCGGGCCGCTCGACGACGTCTGCGAAGGCGCGAACGATGATCAGAGCCTGCGGGAAGGAGGGGTATTCTGGGGTCGGTCTCCCGCCATGGCCGAGCTGCGGCGGCGGATCGTCGTCCTCTCCCGCAGCCCGCTGCCTCTGCTCATCGAAGGCGAGACGGGGACCGGAAAGAGCTTTCTTGCCGAGCACGTGATCCATGCCCGATCCGGCGCCAAGGGGCCGTTCGTCGTCACGGACCTCTCCACGATCCCGGACTCGCTGATGCCGGCGCACCTCTTCGGCGCAAGGCGCGGGAGCTACACCGGCTCCGTCGACGATCAGCCCGGCGTTTTCGAGCAAGCGCATGAGGGAACGCTGTTTCTCGACGAGATCGCCAACCTCGATCCGGACACGCAGCGCCGGCTCCTGCTCGTGGTCGAGCGCGGAGCGGTGACGCGCCTCGGGGATTCCCGGGCGCGACCCGCCGCGCCCCGCGTCGTCGCGGCGACCAACCTCGACCTCGCGCAGCTCGTCCGTGAAGGCCGCTTCCGCCACGATCTTTACATGCGCCTGAACCCGGCGACGCGGGTCCGGGTCCCCGCGCTGCGCGAACGGAAGGACGATCTGCCAGACCTGATCCGGTTCGCGTTTGCGGAAGCGGCCCGCCAAGAGGCGCTCGCGGTCTTCGTACCGGAGCGCGCGCTGCAGCGCCTCGTCGCATACCCCTGGCCCGGCAACCATCGTGAGCTGAAGCACTTCGCGGTCAACGCCCTGGTATTCTCGCTGGCGACGCACCGAGGCAACGCGCACGCCGGCCGCGGGATCGTCACCGTGGGCGAAGCGGTCGTCGACGAAGTCCTCGAGAACGTCCCTGCGCCGCCGGCTCCCTTCCCACCGGCTGTCGCGGGCGCGCCCGGAGAGCGGCGCATCGAGGTCGCGGTCCGGGCCGGCAGGACGTTCGCCGAGATCTCCGCCGACGTCGAGCGGCAGTACCTCAGTGCGCTGTTTCATGCGCACGGGGGCAATCTCGACCGCATCGCCGTCGAGCTGTTTGGCCCCGGCGCGAACCGGCGCAAGGTGCACCTGAGAATGAACCAGCTCGGGCTGCGCGTGCGCGGACTGCGCGGAGAGCTCAGCTCCTGAGCGACGCGATGACCAAGGCGACCGGCAAGGTGGAAAAAAGCTGATCCACGGGCAGCCCCCGTTCGGTCGCGACGCGTTCCTCGCCGGTGAACGTATCTCGCAGCGCGGTCCCTGGTTGCAAGCCGGGCACCGGCACGAACGTGCCGGCGTACCGTTCGGGTGGAAGGCGCGCGCCGTTCAACAGCGACGCGACCATCCGCGGCGCGACGACGATGGCGACTTGTCCATGCCGGCCCGTTCGGGCAAACGCGCAGAGGTTCGCCGCGCGGGAACCTTCGGGCGCGAGCGGCTCGTATCCGCCGCCAGCGAACACGTCGGGGTGCGCCTTGCGCGCCTCGAGCGCCTGGTGCGTGAGAAAGAGCTTGATCCGGCCATCCTCCCAGCTCGCGTAGAGCTCGCGGGCGAGCTCGGCGCGCGACAAGGACGAGGCGCGAACCTCCTCGAGCACGCGGCTGCGCAGCCCGAAATCGACCGGACGGCGGTTGTCCGGATCCACGAGCGAGAGGTCCCACATCTCGGTGCCCTGGTAGAAGTCGGGGACCCCCGGCGAGGCGATCTTGAGCACCACCTGCGAGAGCGAGTTGTGCATGCCGATCTCGGAGAGCCGCTGCGCGAACGGCTGCAGTCCTTTCCAGATGGGATGGCGGAGCGGCAGAGTGAAAAGGCCCTCGACGTAGGCGCGAAGAGCGTCCTCCCACCGCTGGTCCTCCTGGATCCAGCTCGTATTGGTCTTCGCTTCCTTCGCCGCCTTGATCATGTACTGGACGAGCCGATCGCGCAGCGCGGGCAGCTCTTCGTTCCGCATCGGCCATGCCCCGAGCAGCGTCTGCAACAGGAGCATCTGCTCGTTGCGATCGGGCGCGAAGCGGCCATCCACCTCGCGCCGCAGGCCCTCGGTCCTGCGGGCGAACGCGATCGCCGTCTTGCGCCAGTCTTCCGGCACCTCGGAGAGCGCGTCGATGCGGACGCGGATGTCCTCGCCCCGCTTGGTGTCGTGCGTCGCGGTGGCGAGGAGCGAGCGCGGCCACCGCTGCGCCCGAAGCCTGTTCTGCTCGTGGAAGGCCTCCACGGTGCTGCCGAAGTGCTCCGGCTCCCCTCCCACCTCGTTGAGCGAGACCAGCCGGTTGTAGACGTAGAAAGCAGTGTCCTCGAGCCCCTTCGCCATCACCGGCCCGAGCGCCTGCTGCAGCTTGAGCGCGAAGGCGTGCTGGGCGGGGCGCTCGCCCTCCTCCACGTAGGCCGCGAACTTCTGCAGGAGGATGCTGGCGATGAAATCGTAGATGCTCGCGTTCTCGGTCGGATTGCGCCGCTTGGCGCAGGCCACCGCGTCGAGGATGTAGTTTCGGTCCCGATCGTCGACGTGGCCGGGCTCCTCGATGTAGGGGCGGTACACCGGGAAGCAGGCGATCACCTCGATCAGGGCCGAGCGCAGCGCGTAGAGCGTGAAGTCGCGCGTCCACCGGTTGCCTTCCGAGATGCGGTTGAGCTGCCGGGCGAGCAGGTTCATCTCCGACGCCATCGCCGTGTAGAGGACGAGCTTCTTCTTCTGATAGACCAGCTCGCCGAAATCGATCTCGCCATGGATGAACCGGGCGTAGATCTTCTGCAGCTTCTCCGCGTTCTCCCGGGCGACGAAGATCCCGTTCAGCGAGTTGAGGAAGTCGTAGCCGGTGGTGCCCGCCACCGCCCAACTCGTGGGCAGCGTTTCCGTCCGCCCGAGGATTTTCTCGGCGACCACGTAGAGCGGCCGCTCGAGCCGCGGATCGCGCGTCTGCTGCAGCTCCTCGCGAACCTCGGGCTCCAACTCCTCCCAGCGGATGCCCCGCTGCTGCGCCCGCGCCCGCGCGCGCTGCAGGATGTGCGCCTCCTGCAGCAGCCGGAAATAGCGCCGCGGATACGCGAGCCCGTCCGGATGATCGATCCGCAGGCCGTTCACCCTGCCCTCCGCCAACAGACGCAGCGGCAGCCGGTGGGCGTGCTCGAAGACCTCGGCGTCCTCCATCTTCACGGCGGCGAGCGAATTGATGTCGAAGAAGCGGCGGTAGTTGATCTCCTCCGACGACACCCGCCAGTGGGCGAGCCGGTACGCCTGCGCGTCGAGCAGCTTGTCGAGCAGATCGAAGCTGCGCGGCTTCCCCGCCGTACCGTTGAAGATCCGCACGTTCTCTTCCAGATGCCTGCGCACCGCGGCGCTCGCCGCGCAGAGAGTCGCCACGCGCCGCTTGACCACTTCCTTCTCCCGCCGGCGCTCCTCCAGCCGCGCGGGATCCTTCTCGTGGCGGGACGGCATGTGCTCGAGCACGAAGAGGATGCTCTTCAGCTCGTCCAGGGCCTCGCTCCTCCCGAGCTTCTTCTCCAGGTCCTCGATCCGGTACCCGAGGATCTGCCCGTACGAGCGGGGATTCACCGGGAAGAGATGGTCGTAGTAGCGGACGCGGAACGCGCCCTCGTGCAGCTCGAGCTGGATCTCGCCGCGCTCGAGCACGGCGCCGTATCGATCGCCGAGGACCGGCACCAGCACCTTGTCGGCGAGCTCCTCCTTGACCGGGTGCCATTCGACGTCGAAGAACTTCGCCGCCTGCGCGGAGGGGCCGTTCTCCAGCAAGTCGAGCCAGAGCGCGTTGCCGGACCCGAGCCCCATGTGGTTCGGCACGATGTCGAGCACGTGCCCGAGCCCCGCCTCGTGGAGCGCGGCCGAGAGCCTGTCGTATCCTTCCGCGCCGCCCAGCTCGACATTGATCGACCCGTAGTCGATCACGTCGTAGCCGTGGACCGAACCGGGAGCCGCCTGCAGGATCGGGCTCGTGTACAGGTCGGTGATCCCGAGGTCTGCGAGATAGCGAACGATCGTGGCCGCCGCGTCGAAGGTAAAATCCTTGTGGAGCTGAATCCGGTACGTGGTGACCGGCTGGCGGGCAGCCGCCAGCTCGGCCGCTACCTCATCGAGCAGACGGCGGGCTTGTTCCCGCACGATTTCGCGCTGCACCCTCATTCCGCCGCCTCCCTGTGTGCGGGCGGCGGGGCATCAGGTTCCCGTCACCGCTTGCGGCCGTACCTCTCCGCAAGATGTGCAAGCTCCCGCGCCAGCGCCACGGGCCCGGGCGCGGAAAACAGCTCGGAAATCGACCAGGGCAGGCGAAACGTCCAGTTGTGTGTGCCCACGGTGCCCGGCGTGTTCATCCGGTCCTGCCAGCCGAGCGCATCGGTGATCGGCGTCAGGAGCGCATCGCTGGAGGCGGAATACGCCAGCTCCAGCAGCGCCTTCCGGGTCTCGCCCGTGAATTGCTTCTCGTCGGGTCCGTGGAGACGCGCGAGCTGCGGCTGGCGGAGCTGATACTCGCGCTCCCGGTCTTCCAGGCCTTCCCACCAGCTCCGCAACGATTCGGTGTCGTGCGTGCCCGTCACCGCCACCGATACGTGCGGGAAGCGCGTCACGTCGCGCGGCACGCCCCGGTCGTTTTCCCAGCGAAGCACCTTCGTTCCGGGAATCTCCTGCTCCGCCAACGACGCGCGCACGAAGTTCGGCACCGTCCCGAGATCCTCCGCCAGCACTTCCGCTTTCTCGCCGAGGAGCGCCAGCACCCGCTCGCCCTGTTCGCGCTGCCGGGACTCGTCGGCGGGGATGAAAAAGGGCGTCCGCTTGTCGATGGGACGCGCATACGTCCGGTAGAGGCCGACGACGTGGTCGACGCGGAATGCGTCGTACAGCTCGGCCGCGCGCTCGGCGCGCTGGTGCAACCATGGATCGCCCGCCTCCCGCATCTCTTCCCACCGCGGCACCGGAAGACCCCAGTCCTGGCCCTCCGCGCTATAGGCGTCCGGCGGCACACCGACGGTGGCGTCGAAGCGGAAGAACCGCTGGAAGCTCCACACGTCCGCGGAATCCTCCGCGACCATGAAGGGCAGATCGCCGAGCACCTTGACGCCCTTGGCGTTCGCTTCGGCGCGTCCGGCCCGCCATTGCGAATCCGCGATCCACTGCACGTAGCAGAGCTCGTCGATCTGCTCGCGCAACCGACCGCGCGCCTGGTCCAGCGCCGCCGGGTCGCGATCGCGCAGGGGCGGCTCCCAGTCGCGCCAGCTCTTCTGCCGCTCTTCGTGCAGCGCGCGGTAGAGAGCCCAATCCTCGATCCACGCCGCGTGCTCCTGACGGAATTCGCGAAAAGCCCGATCGCGGTCGGTGCCGCGCTCGCGGTGGAAGAACCGGCGGAAGGCGCGGCCCAAGGCATCCCGCTTGACGCGCCGGTAGTGCGCGAAATCGACGCGCGGCTCACGCCGCAGCCGCGAGAGCTCCGCTTCCTCGTCGGGCGCGAGCGCATCCAGGTCAGGGACGCCGTTCAGGTCGATGTAGACGGGCTCGAGCGCGAACGAGCTGCAAGCGGCATACGGACTGTCCTGCCCTGGCGACACTTCGTTGAACGGCAAGAGCTGCCAGAGCGTGCAGGCGGCGGTGAGCAGCCAGTCCGAGACGCGTCCGGCGTCCGCGTAGCTCCCGAGATCGCCGGCGCCACCCCGCACCGAGGAGAGAGGCAGGAGGAGTCCGGCCCGCCGACCGAGATGGAAGGTGTGAGCCACGGAGCCCTTTTACCCGTCGTGAATTCGATGGCAAGCGGCGATTGCGCGCAAGTTGCCGCTGCGATACAGCGGGCGCATGCCGAAGAAGGCCACCACTGACCACGGCGAGATCATCCACTTCGCCGGCCGGCTCCGGCTCTTTCCCGTAGCATCCCGTACCGACGCGACGCAGGTCCGCCTCGCGTCCCGCGACGACGTCAAGGAGAGCGAAGTCCGGGTGGGTTGGCCGGCCTACTTCCGCCCGTTCATCGACCGCCGTCTCGTGTTCCTTTACGACGAGGCGGGCGGCCAGGCGGTGACCCACGCGGAGGCCGACGAGGCGATGGCGCAACAGCCCGCGGGGCCTGCCGGCGCGGCTTCGACCGCGACGTAGACGATGGAACGATGTCTTCGGGAGTCAGCCACTGCCCGGCAGGCGCGACGCCCTTCTCCGCCAGCCCCAGGGTGATGCGGCGGCGTGCGGGATCGACCGCGATCACTTCCACCACGATCTCGTCGCCGATGGAGTAGCTCCGGCCTGAACTGCCGACGATCAGTCGCTGCATTTCCTTGTCCAGCTCGACACCCGCGCCCAGCGACTCGGCGGGGACCAGCCCCTCGACGAACACCTCTTCCAGCTCGCAGAAGAGCCCGAAGTCGGCGACACCTGAAACCACCGCCTTGAACTTCTCGCCGACCTTGTCCTGCATGTAGAGCGCCGAGTAGAAGTTGTCGACGTCGCGCTCCGCCTTCATTGCCGCGCGCTCCCGATCGGAGCACTGGGCGGAAACTCCGGCGAGGTACGCCTCCTGTTCCTCGCGTTCCGGATCGCGCAATGGCCGGCCGCCGCGCACCCAGTGCTCCTTGAGCAGGCGGTGGACCATCAGGTCCGGATAGCGCCGGATCGGCGAGGTGAAATGCAGGTACGTCGGCGCGGCAAGGCCATAGTGGCCGATGTTGTCGGGGCTGTATTGCGCCTGCATCATCGCGCGCAAGAGGAGTGAGTTGAGCGCCTTCTGGGCCGGCTTTCCCTCGACTGCCTTGAGGAAATCGTTGAGCACCCTGGGCGTCAACTCCTCGCCCGCCGGCAGATCGAACCCGTGCGAGCGGGCCAGCGCGGCGAAGGCGTCGAGCTTCTCGCGGTCCGGCTGGTCGTGGATCCGGTAGACGGTGGGAAGGCCGCGCACCTGGAAGAAGCGCGCCACTGCCTCGTTGGCGGCGAGCATGAACTCCTCGACCAGCCGGTGCGCGTCGTTGCGCGGCCGTCGCGCGATCTCCGCCACCCTTCCCTGCTCGTCGAGGACGATCTTCGCCTCCGGCAGATCGAAGTCGATGCTCCCTCGCAGCTGCCGCCGCCGCGTGAGCTTCTTCGACAGCTCGTGCGCGGCCTTCAGGTCGTCCAGCAGCGGCCGCAACTGGGGATCGGCGTCGCCCGCCAGCGCTTCGGCGACCCGCGTGTACGTGAGCCGCGCGTGGCTTCGCATCACGGCTTCGTAGATGTCTGCCTGCAGCGGTGTGCCGGACTTGTCCAGGGCCAGATCGCAGACGGTGCAGAGCCGGTCCACGTCGGGATTCAGGGAGCAGATCCCGTTCGAGAGCCGCTCCGGAAGCATCGGCAGCACGGTCCCCGGGAAATAGACGCTGGTGGCGCGCCGCAGCGCCTCGCGATCGAGCGGCCCGCCCGGCCGTACGTAGTGCGCGACGTCCGCGATGGCGACCACCAGGCGGTACCCGCCGGGCGTCCGCGAGACGTGGACGGCGTCGTCGAAATCGCGCGCGTCCTCGCCGTCGATGGTCACGAGCGGCAGGTGGCGCAGGTCGCGCCGGCCGGAGATCTCGTCGGGGTGGACATGGTCCGGGACGCTCTGGGCGGCGATCAGCGTCGCCGGGTCGAACTCGTCCGAGAATCCTTCCGCGTACGCGGCGGCGAGGATCTCGAAGCGGGGATCGCCGCGGTCGCCCAGGACGGAGATGATCTCGCCCTGCAGCGCCCCCTGGATCTCCCGGTGGAGCCTGACCTTGACCATGTCGCCGTCGCGCGCGCGGGGATGACGCGGAACGGCGATGTTGCCTGTCAGGTTGCGATCGTGGGGGATCACCCACTGCGCCTTTCCCTTCGCCTGGTAGATCCCGAGCGCGAGCTGGCGCCGCCGCTCGACGACCTCGAGCACCTCGCCCGCGAGCCGGCCGTCGCGGCCGCGGATGGCGCGCGCCCGCACCACGTCCCCGTCGAGCGCGCCCCTGGTGAACTGCGGCGGCACGAAGAGATCGTCCTCGCGGCCGCCGTCGCCGAGCAGCGGCGAGACGAAGCCGTACCCTTCCGCCTTCAGATGGATGACGCCGGTGACTTCCGCCCCCGGCTTGCGCGCGCCCTGCGCGGGTCCCTTGTCGCGATGCATGCGCGCTCCTTCGATCATCGCCGCCGGCGCTCGGCGCGACTGAGGCCGGGGCGTCTCGCCGGAAGCCGTGCGGCGGTCCCCGTCGGCGCGGTCGTGACCCTCGACTTCGCGGTAGACGTGACCGTCGTAGCTGGCGCGACCGTGCTTCATCAGATCGGCGAGAGCGCGGCGCAGCGGATGCCGCTGGGACTGGCCGAGGCGGAGCTGGCCGGAGAGCTGCTTGAGGGAGAGCCCCTTTCCGCGCGCGCGACGCAGCGCGGAGAGAAGGTGCTCGGGATCGATGCTCATCAACGGCGTTTCTAGACTTTCTTGCGCCCGGTGTCGGCGGCGGCGGTCTCCTGGACCGCCGCTGTGTCGCCCTTCGAGCAGGGGAAACCGGGCACGTGCTTGCCGAGGAACGATGACAACGAGCTCATCAGCTCCTGGGGCATCTCGGCCGCGAGCGCGTGCCGGCAGAGCTTCCGCGTCGCGCGATAGGTGCGGACGAAGGTGATGCAGGGAGGACAAAAGCTGAGATGATCTTCCAGTGCCTTCGCTCGCTCGGGGGAAAGCGTGCCCTCGATGTACTCGCCGAGCAACTCGACGCATTCCTTGCAGTGCTGGATGGGACTGGTCAACGCGTCGCTTCCTGGGGTGGGAGTGGCGGCGGCCGGGTATCCTAGCCGACCTGCTTGGAAAGATGCACTCCGCCATTGGTGGATTCGCGGTTCGGAGTCATTTCGCGGGAGCGTCGAAGAATTCGCCCAGCTTCTCGCGCAAAGCCAGCCTGGCGCGGTGGAGCCGGCTCTTCACCGCCGGTACCGTCAGATCGAGGGCGTGGGCGATGTCCTCGTTCGAGAGCCCATCGACGTCCTTGAGCAGGAACACCGTCCGGTAGTCGTCGGGAAGTTGCTCCACCGCCTTGTTGATCGCCGCGCCCAATTCGCCGGACATCATCTTCTCGTCCGCGCGCTGCGACCAGTCGCTGTTGCTGGCCGGCTCGAGGTAGCCCTCGGCAGAGAACCGGGGGCCCGCCAGCTCGAGCGGCTGGTCACCGAGGGTATCGGGCGCCCGACGCTTGCGCCGCAGGCGCATCAGCGCGCTGTTCGCGGCGATGCGGTACAGCCAGCTGGAGAACTGCGCCTCCCCGCGGAACAGCGGCAGCTTCTGGTAGGCGTTCAGGAACGCTTCCTGGAGCACTTCCTGCGCGTCGGCCTCCGAGCCCGTCATTCGCAGCGCCAGCCGGTAGAGCTGGCGCTGGTGGCGCTCGACGAGCATGGCGAAGGCCGCGCCATCGCCGTGCTGGGCGCGCTCCACCAGCTCGCGATCGCCGGGCTGTCCGTCAGCCCGCGGCTCCTCCGGAGCGGGCTCGGCGCGTGTCTGCGTCAGGTCGGCCAAGGGCGGGGGACCCTAAAGCACGCAGACGGGGTGGTCAAGTCCCGCACCCGCTCGCTTCGCTAGCGCTCCGGTGGTGGCAGTATCTTGCCGGGATTCAACAGGTTGTCCGGATCGAAGGCCAATTTGAGCCGTCGCTGCAGCTCGATGACATCGCGGCTCTGCTCGCGCGCGAGAAAGGCGCGCTTGGCGAGGCCGACTCCGTGCTCCCCCGTGATCGTCCCGCCCAGATCGATGGCGGCCTGGAGCACCTCTTCCACCGCCGCGTGGCCGCGCGCGCGCTCCTCCTGGGATTCGAAGAGCAGATTGACATGCAGGTTGCCGTCGCCGGCATGTCCGTAGCACGCCGTCGGCAGGCCAAAGCGCTCACCGATGGCGCGCACCCGCCCGATCAGCTCGATGAGCCTGCCGCGGGGGACGGCGACGTCCTCGCTGATCTTGTGCGGCCGGATGGCGGTGAGGGCAACCGAGATCATCCGCCGCGTTTCCCAGACGCGGCGGCGCTGGGCTTCGTCCTGGGCGGCGACCACCTCGTGGGCGCCGGCCTCGGTGCAGAGCTCGCCGGACTTCGCCAGCTCGTCGAAGACCCCTTCGCCGTGGCCGTCGTGCTCGACGATGAGCGCCCCGCCGACGCCTTCGGGGAACTTGAACGGCGCCCGCGGGCTGACCGCGCGCATCGTGGGCCCGTCGAGCAGCTCGCAGGCCCTCGGCAAGAGGCCCGCGCCAAAGATCTTCTGGACCGCGAGCGCGGCCTTGTCTTCGTCCGGGAAGAAAGCCAGCAGCGTCGCGACCGAGCGTGGAAGCGGGATGAGCTTCAGCGTCGCTTCGACGATCACCGCCAGCGTTCCTTCGCTCCCGACGAGGAGCTGGGTCAGGTCGTAGCCGGCCACCCCTTTCCAGCTCCGGTGACCGGTGCGGATCAATTCGCCCGTGGGCAGGACCGCCCGCAGCCCGAGCACGTAGTCGCGCGTCACGCCGTACTTGAGCGCGCGCGGACCGCCGGCGTTGTGCGCCAGGTTTCCACCGATGGAGCACATCGCCTGCGAGTTCGGGTCGGGCGGATAGAACAAACCCTCGGCCTCCACCGCCGCCTGCAGCTTTTCCAGGATGACGCCCGGCTCGACGACGCAGACCATGTCGGCCCGAGAGACCTCGATGATGCGGTCCAGCTTTTCCAGCGAGAGCACGATTCCGCCCCGCTCCGCCAGCGCTCCCCCGCTCTTCCCGGAACCGGCTCCCCGGGGGACGACCGGAATCCTCCGCTGTCGCGAGTAGGCCAGCACCTTCTGGACCTCCGCCGCGGTGCGCGCCTGCACCGCCGCTTCCGGGGGATACTCGCCACAGCCGCTCTCGTCGCGCGCGTATGGATCGATGGCGGCCGTCTGCAGCCCGAGTGCCGACAACTCGTCCGCGAGCGCGTTCACCCGAACACCTCGACGGCGCTGCCGGTCATCGCGAACGGAGCCTCGGTGCAGAGAAACCTCACCACCCGCGCCACTTCCTCCGCGCGCACGCTCGGCTCGAACGGCGTCTGCTCCAGCATCCGCGTCGCCACTCCGCCGGGGAGGACGGCGGCGCAGAAGATGCCACGCTCGCGGCCTTCTTCCGCCAGCGACTTGATGAGCCCGGTGAGACCCCACTTGCTCGCGTTGTAGGCGGCACCGTGCGCGGTGCCCAGCGTCCCGCTGATCGAGCCGATCGCGACGATCCGGGTGGCGCCGGTACGGAAGCCCTCGCGGGCGCAGAGAAACGCGCCGCGCAGGTTGACGCCGAGAACGCGGTCCCACTGCTGCGCGCTGAACGACTCGATCGGCCCGCGCTCCAGCACGCCGGCGTTGAGCACGACGCAATCGCAGCGCCCCGCCTCGGCGAAGAGCGCGCGGACGTCCGCTTCGTCGGACACATCGCAGCGCCGCGCGAGAGCGGCGCCGCGCACCTCGGGCACGGATCGGGATGCGCACACGGTCACCTGCGCTCCGTCGGCAATCAGGGCTTCTGCGACGGCAAGGCCGATCCCCCGCGAGGCGCCTGTGACCAGCGCCTTCATCCTCCTTCCGCGCGCCGAGCCAGCGAATGGCGCAGCTCGGCGTCCTTCTCGAACACGCCCGCCCAGGCCTGGACAGTGATCCGGCTGTGCCGGCGCATGGGACCGCGGACCTGCATGCACCCGTGCTCGGCGACGATGACGACGCCGGCGCCGAGCGGGTTGAGCGCGGCACCGATGCTCTCGCAAAGGCGGTGCACGAGCTGCTCCTGCAGGATCAGCCTGTGCGCCAGCGCATCGGTCGCCTCGGCGATCTTGCCGAAGCCGACCAGCCACTGATCCGCGACATAGCCGACCGCCGCGGTGCCCTTGTAGGGAAGCAGATGGTGCGGGCACATCGCGTGGAAGTCGATCTGCGAGGCGATCACAAGCTCGCCGCGGCGGGGCGCCGGCACGAGCGAGCTCTTCAGCGTCTCCACCGCATCGCGCGCGTAGCCGTCGAGCAGGTCTTCGCTGAATGCCTTGGCCACGCGGCCCGGAGTCTCACGCGTCTCGGCGTCCAGCTCGGCGCCGGAGGCCAGCAAGAGATCCTCGATGGCCTTGGCGAGCGCCTTGCGGTCGGGCGACTGCGCTTTGCGATCCGGCAGCGCCATTCACCATTTCCCGTGTGGACCGCGGTAGACCACGCAGCTCGTGGGAACTTCCCAGAGCCGGATCTCGACGAGCCCCGGCAGCTTTCCTTCCAGGTGGTGCCACATCCAGGTCGCGATGTTCTCAGCCGTCGGGTTCTCGATGGAGTCGTTCAGGTTGGTGTGATCGACGCGGTCGAGCACGTGCTCCTTGACGATCTTCTCGACGTCGCCGAAGTCCACGAAGATGCCCGAGTAGGGGTCCGGCTCGCCGCGCAGCACGACCTGAAAGCGGTAGTTGTGGCCGTGCAGGTTGAAGCACTTGCCGTTGTAACGCGGAAGCCGGTGGGCGGCCGCGAAGCTGAACTCTGCTTCGATCTGATGCATGGGTGCGTCCTCTAGCACTTGGATGCGGCAGGCGGCAAAACGCCGCGGGTAGTGGACGTTTTGAGCGAAACAGGGAACCTTCCCCTCGGTAGAGCATCCAAGCAAGTGCAAGAGGAGGCAGCTTTGTCGAGCGCACACCTGCACGCCGTACCGTCCCCGAACAGCCTGGTCGAGCTCTATTCGGAAGCGCCGCTTCCCACGCGCCACGGGCTGTTGCGGGCGTTCGTATTCCGCGAGACCGGGACCGGCAAGGAACATGTCGTCGCGGTCAAGGGCGACGTTCGCGGCCATGAAGGCGTGCCGGTGCGCGTCCACAGCGAGTGCCTGACGAGCGAGATCCTCGGCTCGCTCAAGTGCGACTGCCGGGAGCAGCTCGAGCACGCCCTCGACCTGATCGGCCGTTCCGAGCGCGGGGCGATGATCTATCTGCGGCAGGAAGGGCGCGGCATCGGGCTCGGGAACAAGATCCGCGCTTACGCGCTGCAGGCGCGCGGCGCCGACACGTACGAGGCGAATCGGGCACTCGGCTTCGGCGACGACCTGCGCCGCTACGACATCGCCGCGCAGATGCTGAAGGAGCTCGGGGTGCGGTCGATCGACCTGATCACCAACAATCCGCAGAAGATCGCCGGCCTGGAAGTGGAGGGCGTGACCGTGCGCCGGCGGATTCCGTCGCTCGCGAAGAGCAATCCGCACAACATCGGTTACTTGCGCACGAAGCGCGAACGGACCGGGCATCTCATCGAGCTGTCCGAGCAGAAGACGTCGGCGTAGGCCGCCTGTAGGTCCGGGTGAGATTCAGAGGACGAGTGCGACTCGCACCGCGCGGCGCAGGCCGGCGAAGGGCAAGAGCCGCAGGGCCTCCTCGGGCGTGCACCAGCGGTGCTCGTCGTGCTCGTCGGAGAGCGTCGGCTCACCCTCGACCCGCACCGCGAACGCCGTCTCTTGCGCGAACACCGGCGGAATGCGTCCTCCCAGCGCGAGCGAGTGCACGTAGCGCAGCTCGCGCAAGTCGGCGAGCAGCGGGGAGAAGCCGGTCTCTTCGTGCACCTCCCGCGCCGCCGTCTGCAGCGGGCTCTCGCCCGGTTCCATGCGCCCCGTCAGGATCTGCCAGAAGCCGCCGCGCGCGGCCGTGCGCCTGAGCAGGAGGACCCTGCCGTCGTCCCGCCGCAGCGTGACGCTGACCGTTCGCAATTCCGGCGGTACCTCGAAGACCTCCGTCTCCCAGACCTGGCCGGCCTTCAGCGCGAACACGTCCTCCACCTCGTGCAGCGGAGGCGCCTCGCCGAGCAGCGACTGCAGCGACGCCACGCTCGCATCCTGGATTCCGCACGGCACGATGGCGGAGAAGTCAGCGAGGTCGGTGCGGACGTTGAAGGCGAAACCGTGCGAGGTGATCCAGCGGGAGATGTGCACTCCGATGGCGCCGAGCTTGCCCGCGGGCGTCCAGACTCCGGTTCGCCCTGCGACCCGCGCGGCGCCGATGCCGTACTCCCCGGCGACGCGGATCATGATCTCCTCCAGCGACGCCACGTATTTGCGGACGTCCTTGCGGTCCGGCTTCAGGTCGACGACGGGGTAGCCCACGATCTGCCCGGGACCGTGGTAGGTCACGTCGCCCCCGCGATCCGTCTCGAACACCTCGAAGCCGCGGGAGGCGAGCAGCTCCGACGGCCAGAGGACGTTGTGCGCCTTCGCTCCCCGGCCCAGCGTGATCACCGGCGGGTGCTCGAGAAGCAGCAGCGTGTCCGGAACGAGGCCCCGGGCGCGCGCCTCGACCAGCAGCTTCTGCATGGCGAGGCCGTCCTCGTATTCGACGCGGCCGAGGCGGCGGACGTGCAACGCGCGGGTCACATCGGCAATTGTAGTCAGTGCGCCGTGCCGCTGCGCGGAGCCGGGGGACTTCGCAGCAGCTCCTCTCGTTGCTCGCGCAACGACCAGGGCGCGTTGGCGTAGACGTCGTCGAACAGCGATTCCCGCGGAGGATCCGGTTTCTTTTCCGCCTCGGCGATGGCGGCGTTCACCTGTTCGAGGACCTGGGCGCGCAGCTCGTCCTCCTTCTGCGCCGTCCACATCCCCCAGGCCTGCAGGCGCGACCGCATCAGCTCCAGCGGGTCGCGCTTCTTCCATCGCTCGACCTCGCGCTCGTCGCGGTAGCGCGTCGGATCGTCGGAAGAGCTGTGGGCGCCGATCCGGTAAGTCTCGCATTCGACCAGGGTGGGACCGCCTCCGTTGCGCGCCCGATCGACCGCCTCTTTCACCGCTCCGTAGACGGCGACGGCATCGTTTCCGTCGACCTTGACCCCGGGGAAGCCGTACGCATCCGCCTTCACGGCGATGGACTCGCTCGCGGTCTGCTTCGCGGTGGGCACGCTGATCGCCCAGTGGTTGTTCTGGCAGATGAAGACCACGGGCGCCTTGAAGACGCCGGCGAAGTTCATGGCGACGTGGAAATCGCCCTCGCTGGTCGCCCCGTCGCCCATGTACGCCGCGATCACCGTCCGATCGCCCTTGATGCGCGCCGCCATGGCCGCTCCCACTGCCTGTGGAAGCTGGGTTCCGATGCAGCTCGACCAGCTCACCTGGTTGACGCTCTTCGAGGCCATGTGCGAGGGCATCTGCCGTCCCTTGGTCTCGTCGCCGGAGTTGCCGAAGATCTGGCAGAGGTACGGCACCAGCGGGAACCCCCTCAGCAGCATCGCCCCGCCTTCGCGAAGCGCCGGGAAGATCCAGTCGCTGGCTTCCAGCGCGATGGCGGAGGCGAGCGTGGCAGCCTCCTGACCGGTGCAGGCGCCGTAGAAGCCGACGCGGCCCTGCCGCTGCAGGGTCATCATCCGCTCGTCCAGCGTGCGCAGGCGGACCATCTCGCGGTAGAGGCGGAGGAGGACTTCGCGGGGCAACGGAGGCGTTTCGAGCTTGCGGGCGGGCTTCATGCGCGCGCAGATCTAGAGGAACCGCGACCCGCTCGCAACCGTGTACCATCGGCGGATGCAAACCTTTGCCGAGTTCTGGCCCTTCTACCTGCGCGAGCATTCGCGTCCGACGACGCGCAGGTTGCACTTCGCCGGCACGACGCTATCGCTGGTGCTGCTGCTGAGCGCGCTGGCGTTGCGGAGCGGGTGGCTCGTACTGGCAGCGCTCGTCTGTGGGTACGCATTCGCCTGGGTCGGTCACTTCTTCGTCGAGCACAACCGGCCGGCCACGTTCAAGTACCCGCTCTGGAGCTTCGCAGCGGACTGGAAGATGTGGGCCCTCGCGTTCAGAGGGCGGCTCGGCGCGGAGCTGGCACGGGCGGGGGTGAAGCCCTGATCAGATCTGGTCGAGCAGCAGCAGCTCCGGCGCTTCCAGCGCGTGGATGACCTCGTACAGGAACGCAGCGCCGATGTGACCGTCGATCACCCGGTGATCGAACGAGCAGGAAAGGTTCATCCGCTCGGCGATCTCCACGCCCACGCTGCCGTCGCCGCGGCGGACCGGCCGGGCGTACTCCTTGATCTTGTGGATGCCGAGGATCGCGACTTCGGGATGCTTCACCACCGGCGTCGCCATCAGGCCGCCGTCCCTGCCCAGCGAGGTGATGGTGAACGTCGAGCCCTGCAGATCTTGGAGCTGCAGCTTCTGCTCGCGGGCCGCCTTGCCCAGTCGGTCGATCTCCGCTCCGATCTCCCGGATGGTCTTGCTGCGCACGTCCTTCACCACGAACACGGTGAGCCCCTGTTCGGTGGCGGCGCCAAAACCGAGGTTGACGTCCTTTTTCACCACCAGCGCCTGCTTCTCCTCGTCCATCACGGCGTTCAGCTCGGGGTACCTGGCGAACCCGTGGAGCAGCGCCTTGGCGATGAACGGCAGATAGCTCAGTTTCGCCTCACCGCGCCGGGCGAGCTCCGCGTTGATGCGCTCGCGCAGCGAAGTGAGCGCCGAGGTGTCGCATTCCTCCACGAAGGTGAACGGCACCACGTAGGTGTGGCTCTGCACCATGCTCTTCGCGATGCTCTTGCGCAGCCCCCGCATCGGCCGCACCTCGTCCTGCGCCAGCGCCTGCATCCGTGGCGGGGGCGCCTGCGGCGGAGGACGCGACTTGTTTTCCGCGTGAGCGAGCACGTCGGCCTTCATCACCCGGCCCTGCGGGCCAGAGCCCTGCAGAGCCGCCAGATCGACGCCCATCTCCCTTGCCATCCGCCGCGTCACCGGAGTCGCGAGCACCTTGTGACCGTCGCCGTTGCGCGAGGCATGAGCGCTGGTCTGCGCGCCGTGCGCGGACGCGCCGGCCTGCGGTTGCGGGACGTTCGCCGTCTGCAGCGGCGCCGGCTGCCCCGCCTGCTGCGGCGACACGCTCGGCGCCGCTTGCGCCGGAACGCCAGAGGTTGGTGTGGCTTGAGCAGTTCCCTCGCCATCGAGGTCGAGCACCACGAGCGTCGAGTGCACCTTGGCGATGTCGCCTTCCTTGCCGACCGTCTCCACCACCTTCCCGCGCCGCGGGCTGGGGATCGTCACCGTGGCCTTGTCGGTCATCACTTCGACCAGCGGCTGGTCCTCCACGATCTGATCGCCGGGCTTCACCAGCCACTTGACGATCTCGCCCTCCACCACGCCTTCGCCGATGTCGGGCAGCTTGAACTCGAACTGGGCCATGTCAGGCCTCGTAGGCTTTCAGCTCGCGCAGCGACCGGAGGATGCGCGGCGCGAGCGGCAGATAGTCATTTTCCAGCGTGTAGGGGAACGGCGTGTCCCAGCCGGTGATGCGAGAGACGGGCGCTTGCAGCGAGGTGAAGCAACGCTCCTGCACGAGGGCGCTGATCTCCGCGGCGAATCCACAGGTCTTCGGCGCTTCCTGCACGATGGCGCAGCGCCCGGTCTTGCGCACGCTGCGCGCCAGCGTCTCGATGTCGAGGGGCCAGAGCGTCCTCAGATCGATGAGCTCGGCATCGAGTTGCGGATCCTGCTCGACCGCCTGCTGCGCCTCGTGAAACATGGCGCCCCAGCCGATCACCGTCATGCCGCTGCCCTCGCGGACCACCTTCGCCTCGCCGATCGGGACCGTGTACTCGCCCTCCGGCACATCCCCGCGCGCGGCGCGGTAGACCCGCTTGGGCTCCATGAAGATGACCGGGTCGTCCTGGCGGATGGCGGAGATGAGCAAGCCCTTCGCGTCGATGGGGTTCGAGGGACAGAGCACCTGAAGGCCGGGCGTGTGGATGAACAGCGCTTCCGGCGACTGCGAGTGGTAGTGGCCGCCCTTGATCCCGCCCCCCACCGGAGTGCGGATCACCACCGGCGCGGCGTACTGGCCGCCGCTCCGGTACCGGAGCTTCGCCAGCTCGTTCACGATCTGGTCGAAGGCCGGAAAGATGAAATCCGAGAACTGGATCTCGGGCACCGGCCGCAGGCCATACATCGCCATCCCGATGGCGGCGCCGACGATCCCTGATTCGGCGAGCGGCGTGTCGATCACCCGATCGGCGCCGAACTCCTCGATCAGTCCCACCGTGGCCCGGAAGACGCCGCCGAACTTCCCGACATCCTCGCCCAGCACCACGACGCGCGGATCGCGCCGCATCTCCATCCTCAGCGCGTCGTTGACCGCCTGAATGATGTTCCAGGCCGGCATCCTATCCGCCGTTCTCGACCCAGCGCTGGACGAAGTACTCGCCGGCCTTGTAACTGGAGCGGACCAGCGGTCCGGCGGCGACGAAGCGGAAGCCGAGGGCCAGTCCCTCGCGTTCGAGACGCGAGAACACCTCGGGTCGGACGAATTCCTCGACCGCGAGGTGCTTCTCGCTCGGCCGCAGGTACTGCCCGAGCGTGAGGATGTCGCAACCCACCGAGCGCAGATCGCGCATCGCGGTGATCACCTCGCCGTGCGTCTCGCCGAGCCCCAGCATGATGCTGCTCTTCGTCCGCATCCCGCTGCGCTTGTAGAAGTCGAGCACGTCGAGCGATTGGCGGTAGGTGGCGCGGCGGTCGCGGACGCGCGGAGTGAGCCGCTCGACGGTCTCGACGTTGTGCGCCGCGACCGTCGGCTGCGCATCGACGATCATCTGCAGCGCGTCGCGCGACCCCTGGAAGTCGGGGGTGAGCACTTCGACGAGCGTCTTCGGAGCCGCGCGCCGGAGCTCGACGATGGCCTGTGCGAAGTGGGAAGCCCCGCCGTCCTCGAGCTCGTCGCGGTTGACGCTCGTCACCACCAGGTAATCGAGCCCCAGGCGGCCCACCGCCTCGGCGAGGTGGCGCGGCTCGAGAGGATCGAGTGGCGCGGGTAGGCCGCTGCTCACGTCGCAGAAGCGGCAGCCGCGCGTGCAGACGTCGCCCATCAGCATGACGGTCGCCGTGCCGCCGCCCCAGCACTCGCCCAAGTTGGGGCAGCTCGCCTCTTCGCAAACGGTATGCAGGTTCAGCTCGCGGAGCGTGCGCTTGACCTGCTCGTACCGGCCGCCGCCTGGCATGCGCACTCGCAGCCATTCCGGCTTGGGCTCCCGCCACTTGCGCGCGGCGCCGCCGAGCTGGATCAGCGAGTCGGCCATGAGGCCGGCGGTATAACCGAAACCGCCCGGAACCGCGAGATGGGCCGATCAACAGGCTGCGAGAACGGCGCCGAGCACCAACCGGGCAACGCGCTGCGCAAGGCAACGCGCCTCAATGTTCGGCGTCACCCGGTCAGCCAGCCGATCTGCCAGCCGGCTCCGCGACAGCGAGCAGGAGCTGCCGGCGGAAACGGCCCTCTCCGCGGTGGCGACATGACCGGCGACGGATAATGCAAGTGCCGCAAATCCGGCAGCAAATCCCCGACGCCACGACGTTGCCTCGCTCATCGGAAGCCTCCCCGCGCCCGAGTTGAACATCCGGGAAGCGATATCCTTCCCGGATAGTGTCCTTAGATGTGCAGCGGTTTCCCGCGCACTCCCAGGGCGGCCTCGGTGAGGGCCTCGGAGAGGGTCGGGTGCGGCCGCATCACGTGCAGCATCTCCTCGCTGGTGGTCTCCAGCCTGAGGAGCGAGCAGGCGTCGGAGATCAGCTCGGTCGCGCGGGGACCCACGATGTGGACGCCGAGGACCTCGTCGTATTTCTCCTCGGCGACCACCTTCACCATCCCTTCGGCCAGGTTCAGGATGCGCGCCTTCCCGTTCGCTGAAAACGGGAACGTGCCCACCTTGACCTTGTAGCCGCGTTCTTTCGCTCCCCTCTCCGTCAGGCCGATCGACGCCACCTCGGGCTCCGAGTACGTCGCTCCGGGCACCAGGTCGTAATTCACCGGATGCGGCTTCTTTCCCGCGAGCTTGTCGGCGACGAACTCGCCTTCCACGAACGCGAGGTGCGCGAGCTGGGGATGGGGTCGCCCGGGAATCGCGACGACGTCGCCGATGGCGGAGACCCAGCTCTCGCCGGTGAGCAGGGTGCTCGGGTCCACCAGGACGAAACCACGCTCCATCTTGATGGCCGCGAACTTCTCCAGCCCGACGTTCTCGCTCACCGGCCGGCGTCCGACGGCGCAGAGGAAGAGATCCGCCTCGAGGATCTCGGTACCCTTGGATGTCGTGACCGTCGCTTTCAGTCCGTTCGCGCCGACGTCCACCTTCTCCAGCTTCGCGTTGGTCAGCGACTTGATCCCACGCTTGCGGAACGCCTTCTCGAACTCGGTGGAGATGTCGTCGTCCTCGATGGGAAGCAGGCGCGGCAGCATCTCCACCACCGTCACTTCGCTGCCGAACCGGCGGTACGCGCTGGCGAACTCGACGCCGACGGCGCCGGCGCCAAGCACGATCAACCGTTTCGGGACCACGGTATTCGCCAGCAGCTCGTCGCTGGTCACCACCCGGGGCCCGAGAGTGAGGCCCGGGATCAGCCGGGGCGCCGACCCCGTGGCGACCAACACGTGTTTCGCCTCGATGATCTGCTCTTTGCCGTCGGCGCCGGTGACGGACACCTTGCCGGGGCCCGCCAGGCGCCCGTGTCCGTGCACGCGCTCGACCTTGTTCTTGCGGAAGAGGAATTCGATTCCCTTGCTGGACTTGTTGGCGACGTCTTCGCTGAACTTCCTCACGCCGTCCATGTCGAGCTCGACGCCGCTGGCGTTGACGCCGACGCTCGTGCCGTGCTTCGCCTCGTCATACACATCGGCGCTGTGGAGCACCGCCTTGGTGGGGATGCACCCCCGCAACGTGCAAGTGCCGCCGACGCGCGGATCCTTCTCGACGACCACGGTCTTGAGGCCGTTCTGGCCCGCGCGGATGGCGCAGACGTAGCCGCCGGGCCCGCTGCCGATGATCGCGAGATCGTAGGTCGCCACTGCCCGCCCTCCCTGCACCGGCGCCCGCGGAGGCGGGCGCCGGAACGTTACCGTTGCAAAGAGGCGCGGTTGGTATCGCCCGCGGACTTGGATGTCAACCGCGCTGCGGCCGCGAAACCGTCAGTGTTTTCCGAACAGAGCCTTCAGGCGCCCCGTGATGCCGCGCCCCAGCAGCGTCCGGTACACGCGCAGTCCGGTGCTCCAGGCGGACTTCGAGTACGGGTAGTACCAGAACGCAGGGAAATTCAGCCGCTCCAGGTTGACGTGGCGGACCTCGCTGAAGTCCCGCAGCGCGTGCTTGCCGTGGACCCGCCCGAGGCCGCTCGCCTTCACTCCGCCCCAGGGTGTCTCGGGGGCAGCGTGCGTGTACAGCGTGTCGTTGTGCATCACCGTACCCGCCGCGAGCTGGTTGGCGAGGCGCTCCGCCCGGGCCCGATCCTTCGTGAACACGTACGCCGAGAGCCCGTAACTCGAGTCGTTGGCCAGCCGGACCGCGTCCTCCTCGGTGCGGAAGGTCATGATCGGGAGCATCGGCCCGAACGTCTCCTCCCGCACGATGGCCATGTCGGGCGTCGTGTCGGTCAGCACGGTGGGCTGCACGAAACGCGCGCCTTCCGGCGTCACCTCGATCCCGCCGCCGGCGAGGACCTTCGCTCCGCGCTGCCGGGCTTCCTCGAGGTGCCGCCGCACGATCTCCACCTGCATCTGCGTTGTCATCGCGCCAACGTCGACGTCGTAGCCGTTGGGCTCGCCCTGGCGCAGCTTTTTCGCCAGCGCCACCACCTTCTCGGTAAACGGCTTCGCCACGTTCTCCTGGACGTAGACGCGCTCGACGGACGCGCAGGTCTGCCCGGAGTTGGCGAACGCGCCCCAGGCGACCTTCTTCGCGGCGGCATCGAGGTCGGCGTCGTCGAAAACGATCGCGGGGTCCTTGCCGCCGAGCTCGAGCACGCAGGGGATCATCTGCTCCGCGGCGGCGACGTTCACCTTGCGCCCGGTGGCGACCGACCCGGTGAACACGACCATCTGGACGCCGGAGCGGATCAGCTCAGCCCCGACGTCGCCCCTGCCCTGCACCACGCCGAAGAGCCCGCGCGGCAGACCGGCCTCCTCGAAAAGCGCTCGGGTCTTCTCCAGGATGATGGGGGTGAACTCGCTCGGCTTCACCACCACCCCGTTGCCCGCCATCAGCGCGGCGAGCGCATCGCCGACCGGGATCGAGAAAGGATAGTTCCACGGTGAGATGATCCCGATCACCCCTCGTGGGTACAACCGCAGGTACGACTTCTTGTGGGGAAAGAGGTGGAGGGAGATCTTCTCGTCGGCCAGCGCTTTCTCTGCATGGTTCGCGTACCAGTTCGCCGCGTCGGCGACAGGCAGCACCTCCATGAAGAGCGATTCGTTCCGCGTCTTGCCGTTCTCGCGCGTCAGGTGATCGCAGAATTCCTCGGCGCGCTGGAGCAGCAGATCCTTGAACCGAAGGATGACGGCACGGCGGCCGGCGAACGGCTTGCGTCCCCACTCGGACTGCGCGGCCCGCGCCTGTTGCACGGTCCTTTGCACGTCATCGGCCGTGGCGACCCGCACTTCGCCGAGCAGGCGACCGCTTCCGGGTTCGTACACGGTGAGCGTGCCCTGCGGACTGACGGTTCCTTGCGCGGACCTGTGCGGGATCGCGATCGCCTCTGCCATGGGAGCCTCCGCGCGGGTTGGCGTACGCCCCCTGCCGCACGGTGTCAATCGATTCGGCCGCCGCGAAATTCGGATTTGACTTGGGTGGTTTACACCGCGATGCTAGCGCAAAGACGGATGTTGGAACTCGACGACATGCTGCGGCTGGGGAGCCAGCCGCTCGACACGCCTGCCGAGCTCGCCCCCGTAGAGACCGATGGCGCTCCTTCCCAGCCGCCGACCGTTCTGGTGGTTGACGACGACCGCGCCGTTCGCGAAGTGCTCTCGGCGGTCCTCAAGGAGGAGGGGTACCCGGTCCGCCAGGCGGCGGGCGCGGACGCGGCCCTGGAAATGCTGCGCGGCGACGATCTGCCGCTCGTGCTCTGTGACATGAAGATGCCCGAGCACGACGGTCTCTGGCTGCTCGACAACGTGCTGCAGCGCCATCCCCATGCCGCCGTTGTCATGCTCACGGGCTTCGGCGACACGGAGAGCGCGGTCGAATGCCTGAGGCGCGGCGCCGCCGATTATCTCTTGAAGCCACCCCGCGTCACCGAGCTGGTGCGGGCCATCGAGCGCGCCTGGAGCAAGAGCAAGCTCATGTCCGCGCGGGCGCGCTATCACCAGGGGCTGGCCCGCCGGGTGCGGGAGCGCACCGCGGAGCTGACGGCGGCGCTGGCCGGGGTCGCGCAGGCCTATTCGAGCACGCTGGCTGCGCTCGTGCACGCGCTCGATGCGCGGGAGCACGAGACCAGCGACCATTCGCAACGGGTGGTCCGGTACACGCTCGCCATCGCCGAGCGGATGGGCATCGCGCATGTCGAGGACATCGGCCGCGGCGCGCTCCTGCACGACATCGGAAAGATCGGGGTCCCCGACAGCATCCTCCTCAAGCCCGGACCGCTCACGCACGCGGAGTGGGCCGAGATGCGGCGGCACCCCGAAGTCGGCTACCGCATTCTCGAGGCCATCGACTTCCTCCGGCCCGCGGCGGAGATCGTCCTCGCCCATCAGGAGCGCTGGGACGGCGGCGGGTATCCGCGCAAGCTGCGCGGAGAGGCGATCCCGCTCGGCGCCCGCATCTTCGCCATCGCGGACACCCTGGACGCCATGACCAGCGACCGGCCGTATCGCAAGGCCGCGACCTTCGCGCAGGCGCGGCAGGAGATCGCCCGATGCGCCAGCACGCAGTTCGATCCCCGTTGCGTCGAGGCGTTCGTCCGCATTCCGGACGTAGAGCTGGAAGCTCTCCGGCAGCAGGAAATGGCCGCGCCCCGTCCGGCGAGCGCCCTCTAGCCATGGGCCCGATGCGGCTGTCGCTCACCGACCGCGCCGCAAAGGCGGTGCTGGTTCGCGCGAAGGATGCGGAGGTGCAAGGCTGGCTGCTGCGCATCGCCGTCGTGGGGGGCGGATGCAACGGGCTCACCTACGATCTCTACTTCGTCGAGAGTGCCCGGCCGGACGACGCTGTCGTCGACGTTCAGGGCCTGCGCATCGCGGTGGATCCCATCAGCGTTCCTCTGCTCGATGGAACCATCATCGACTTGCCGCGCGGACCCGGTTTCCGGTTCGACAATCCCCAGGCCCGCAGCACGTGCTCCTGCGGCGCGAGCTTCGAGACCTAGCGATGCCGAAGATCCTGCGAACGGGCGCGCTCCTGCTCACAGTCGCGGTGCTCGCCTGCCTCATCGGGTTCGTGGAGGCCCGCGTGTCCGGCGGCCCGGCCGAGGCGGCCCGGCCCTGGATGTACGGCCTGCTGGTCTGCTTCGGCGTGATGGCGCTCGCGGCGGCATACATGGCACTGGTCGGCGCGTACCACACCATCCTCGCGCTCTTCGGCTGGGACGGCGGCCCGGGGATTCTGCGCAAGAACCCCAACTACGTTCCCGGAAGCGACGAGCCTCTGGACGACGGAACGCCTCTCGGCCCGAAAGAGTGAAGCGCTACTCGTCGCGCGCAAGCGCGCCGAGTAGTGTTTCGCGCCGCCTCTCCGCGAGGCTCGCGGAGGCGCCGAGCAGCGCGGGATACACCAGGGCCATCGCGATCAGCTCTCCCGCATACGCGACGTAGAGGTGGATGCCTGTCGCGCGGGCGATGGCGTACGGCGCCCATGCGCCTGCGGCAAGCAGGAACATCGCCGCGAAGCGCGAGCCGACCGGCCCGGCGCCACGGATGCGCCGCAAGCGCGCGCCGCGTGCGGGGACCGGAAAGAGGATGCTGATCGCGTTTCCAAAGCTGGCGAGAAGCGGAAAAACGGCGGCATGGGCGAGCAGACCGATCAGGACCTGGCCTGGGGTGACGTGCGCGCCGAGCGTCGCGACCAGGGCGAGGAGCAGGAAGATCGCGAGCGAGAAGAGATACGCGACGGCGTTCTTCGCGGCGAGGACGGAGCGGAGCGCAACGGGCCAGAGGAACCAGCCGCGCGCCGCGTCCACGTCGCGGCCGAATGCGTTGGTGGCGATCTCCAGCACGCCGAGGTGCGCATAGACCGCGGCGATGAGCAGAGGCTGCGGACCGGGAAAGACCGCGCGGACGAGGAGAAGATAGGCGACGGGCACGACGAGCAGCTGCAGCCAGCCGAGCCGCAGCGCGGTCTTTGCCTCTTTCTCGAAGAGCGCTGCGAGGGCGCCCGGCACCAGCGGCACCTTCCACCCCCCTCCCCGCGCCGCTCTTGCATGCGCGCGAACCGCTTCGGGCGGGCGGAGGAGCTCGCGTTGAGAAAGCGCGTGGGCAGCTCCCGTGCACACTGCTCCGAGCACGACCAGGAGCAGCCACGGAGCGAGCGCTTCGATGAAGCGCTTTCTCGAGAGCGCGTCCGCGAACGCCGCCATCCATCCCGCGGGTGTGAGGCGCCAGCCCTCTCCGCTGAAGAGCGTCTCGAGACCGCGCTCCCCGGGCATCTTCGCGGACAACTCGAACCCTGCGAATCCGGCGAGGAGCAGCGCGACGGAGAACATCCGCCGCAACAGCGGACGCGAATCGAACAGCGCCGCGACAGCGGCGCCGAGATGCAGGATGGAGGCAGTTGCAAAAACGGCGAACGCCTCCGCGACCAGCATTGCCCACGCCGCCGGCGCTCCCGGGATGCGGGCGACCGCAAACGCGATGGCGATCATCGGAGGATAGAGGACTAGCCATACGGGATCGAACAGGAGCGCGGCGAGGTTGATGGCGCTGACCAGCAGCGGACTCACCGGGAAGGCGCGGAAGCGACGGGGATCGAGGAAGGCCTGCGTCTGCGCAAGCGCGATGAGCCCGAACCAGACGCGGCCGGCAAGCGCCATCGACATCCAGGCGGCGAAGATGGCCAGAGATGGTATCGGCAAGAGGTCGCGCCGGCGCGCGATCTCCTCGCCGCTCTTCAGGGCAAGCAGCGAGAGCGAGGCGCTGAACGAGGCGCCGATCAGCGCGGCCAACAGACCGATCGCCGCCCTCGCCCATTGCTTGCCATGGACCAGTCGCCGCCACCACAGACGCGCGCGCAAGCCGACGAGAGTGCGCGCCTGCTCGGGCCAGACCGCCCTCACGGCAGGAACGAGAGCGCGCGGGTCCCCCCGCGTCCCTCGCCGACGAGGCGCACGAACGCGTCGGTCAAGGATGCCGCCCCTGGCACGGCCTGGACCACTCCGGAGAGGGTCCCCTGCGCGACCAGGCGGCCCCTGTGGATCACGCCGACGTGGTCGCAGAGCCGCTCCACGACCTCCAGCACGTGAGAAGTGAGGAACACGGTGAGCCGCCCGCGCCGGACCAGGTCCGAGAGGAGCGCGGTGAGCGAAGCCTTCGCCACCGCATCCACTCCCTCGAAAGGCTCGTCGAGGAAGAGCAATTCCGGGCCGTGGATCAGGGCGGAGGCCAACGCCAGCTTCTTGCGCATCCCGAACGAGTAGTCCGCGATCAGCTTCCGCGCCTCGCCGGCCAGCTCCATGGTGGCGAGCAGCTCATCGGCCCGTCGCGCCGACTCGGTGCGCCCAAGCCCGTACAGGCGCCCGACCACGACCAGGTGCTCGCGCCCAGTCAGCCGGTCGAAGAGGAGCAGCCCGTCCGGGACCACGCCGATGCGGCGCTTGAGGGCGTCGCCGGGAGGAAGCTCGAGCACGCGGAGCGTCCCGCTGGTGGGGAGAAGGACACCGGTCAGCATGGAGATGGTGGTGCTCTTGCCGGCGCCATTCTCGCCGAGAAAGCCGTAGAAGCTTCCCCGCGGCACGCGCAGGTCGATGGCGTCGACCGCCACCTGATCGCCGAAACGGCGGGTCAGCGCGTCCGTCTCGATGGCGAAGCCGCTCACGCCGCCGCGGGCTTCTTCCCCAGGCCGACCGGCGGCGGCTGCGCCACGCTGCCGGTGCGCGGCAGCGCCGCGCGGCGCGCGAACGCCAGCGACTCCTGGACGAGTTGCTCGGGGGCACGCTCGATCACCGCCGGCTGCGCCTTTTCGTCGAGGTGCGTGTGCACCTTCATCGAGCAGAACTTCGGCCCGCACATGGCGCAGAACTCGGCGGTCTTGAACGCGTCGTGAGGAAGCGTCTCGTCGTGCTTCGCCTTCGCTGCCTCCGGATCGAGCGAAAGGGCGAACTGCTGGTTCCAGTCGAAGGCATACCGCGCGCGCGAGAGCGCATCGTCGCGGTCCCGCGCTCCCGGGCGGCGGCGCGCGACGTCGGCGGCGTGAGCGGCGATCTTGTAAGCGATGATTCCCTGGCGGACGTCGTCGGCGTTGGGCAGGCTGAGGTGCTCGGCCGGCGTGACGTAGCAGAGCATGGAGGCGCCGTGCCAGCCGGCGAGGGCGGCCCCGATGGCGCTGGTGATGTGATCGTATCCGGGCGCGACGTCGGTGGTGAGAGGACCGAGCACGTAGAACGGCGCCTCGAAGCACGCCTGCTGCTCGATCTTCATGTTCATCTCGATCTGGTCCATCGGCACGTGTCCGGGTCCCTCGATCATCACCTGGACGTCGTGCTCCCAGGCCTTCTCCGTCAGGTACCCGAGCACGCGCAGCTCGGCGAACTGGGCCTCGTCGGAGGCGTCGGCGAGGCAGCCGGGGCGCAACGAGTCGCCCAGCGAGAAGCTGACGTCGTACTTCTTGAAGATCTCGCAGAGCTGGTCGAAGTGCGTGAACCAGGGGTTCTCCCGGCCGGTGGCGAGCATCCACTGCGCCATGAGGGCGCCGCCCCGGCTGACGATGCCGGTGATCCGGTGCTGCGCCAGCGGCAGGAAGTCGCGCAGGATGCCGGCGTGGATGGTCATGTAATCGACGCCCTGCTGCGCCTGCTCCTCGACGATGTCGAGCAGGTCCTGCGGCATGAGGCTCTCGACGCGCTTCACGCGCTCGACGGCCTCGTAGATGGGGACGGTGCCGAGCGGAACGCTGCTGGCGCGGAGCAGCTGGTTGCGGATGTGGGGGATGTCGCCGCCGGTGGAGAGATCCATCACGGTATCGGCGCCGTACTTCAGGCAGCCATGCAGCTTGTGCAGCTCGGTCCGCGCGTCGCCGTCGATCTGGCTGTTGCCGATGTTCGCGTTGATCTTGCACGCCGCGGCGATGCCGATGCACATCGGCTCCACCTCGGGGTGATTCAGGTTCGCCGGGATGATCATCCGCCCGCGAGCCACCTCGGCCCGGATGAGCTCGGCGGGAAGCTTCTCCCGGCGCGCGACGTGCTGCATCTCCTCCGTCACGACGCCCTGGCGGGCGAAGTGCATCTGCGTAACGTTGGAAAAGCCGCGACGCCGCTGGACCCATTCTGCGCGCATGATGGTCCTCCGAGGGGAAAGGACAGTAAATCCCGCCCCTCTGAGCGTCAACACGGATGAGCAGGTAAATCGTTCGTCCTACTTGGCAGCCGCTCCGCTCGCCGCTCCGGGCGCGCTCTTCAGCTCGCCGACGATCCGGCGCGCCCCATAGACGTGATCGAGCGCCTCGACCAGTGCCGCGCTGTCCACCGAGATCGCGCGGTTGACGGTCTCGTCGAAGCCGTATTCACCGCCGAGCGACTGGATGTTCCCATCGAAGATCAAGCCGACGATCTGGCGGTCCTTGTCGAACACCGGCGACCCCGAGTTTCCGCCGATGATGTCGTTGGTGGTGCAGAGGTTGAATGGCGTCGAGAGGTTCAGCTGCTTGCTCTCGTTCGCGCGGATCCAGCTCTCGGGCAGACGGAACGGGTCGCGCCCCGTCGCGCGCTCGAACGCGCCGGCGACGTTGGTGAACGGCAGCACCTGCCGACCATTCTCCGCGTATCCCTTTACCGCGCCGTAGCTGAGCCTGAGCGTGAAGGTGGCATCCGGGTAGTTGCTCTTGCCTTCCAGCTCGAACTTGGCCGCCGCCACGCGCTCCGCTCCGACCGTCTCCAGCGTCTCGACCTCCTCGTCGTGCCACTTGCGGATCGGGCGCGCGTCGCCGTCGACGAGCTTCGCGAACTGGATCATCGGGTCATTCGAGGCGAGCACCGCGTCCCGGCCGCCCTGCCAGAGCTGCTCGCGCACCTTGACGTCGTACAGCTTCGTCTTCACCAGCTCGCTGGCGACCTCTTCCGGGCTCTTCTTGCCGAGCACCTTCTTCACGAACGGATGGTCAGCGCCCAGCTCCTCGCGGACCTTCACCAGGCCGTACGACAGCTTGAACACCTCGAAGTCCTCGTAGATCGGCGCCTTCGAGAAGAGCTTCTGCTTCAGCTGCGGCAGCTTCGCGTCCGTGTACTCGCGCAGCCGCTGCTCGTTGGGTTTCTGCAGCTCCTCGGTGCCGCGGACCAGGTCGCGGGCAATCTTGTAGAGTGGCGAATTGAACCCCGCCCCGAGCTCGATGTACCGGTACTCCTTGCGGCGCGGCTGGAACATCGCGACCGCCTTCGCCACGTCGTCCCATGCGCCCGCGTACTTCCGCCGCAGCGAGGACTTCCCGTCGACCCTTGCGCGCAGCGTCCGTTCACGGCCCACCTTCTGGTTCCAGAGCGTGGGCGTGACCAGCGCCTCGAAGCGGCCCTTGATCGCCTTGTAGCTGTTCTCGGTGCTGAAGAGCGCGTTCTCCGCGATGCGGCGATGCTCGGCGGACTGCTGCGTGAACATGGTGAGAGCGCCGCGATACTGCGCCAGGTCGACCAGCCGCTCCGGCAGCGCGACGTCCCGCTGGTACTGGAGCTGCGCCATCGTCAGCTCGCGGTCGGTGCCGCCCGGATGGCCGGAGACGAACGTGAGATCGCCTTCCTTGGCGCCCGCGGACGACCATCGGAAGTAGTGCCCGGTGCGGGCCGGCTTGCCGTCCTCCCAGGCGCGGAGGAAGGAGACGTCGAGGTCGTAACGGGGAAAATTGAAGTTGTCGGGATCGCCGCCGAAGAAGGCGATGGCCATCTCCGGCGCGAAGACCAGGCGCACGTCCTGGAACCGCTTGTACTTGTAAAGGCTGTACTGGCCGCCGTGGTAGAGGTCGACCACGTCGCAGCGCAAGCGCTCGTTTCCCCCCGCGCACTCCTTCTCGATCGCGGCCATCGCCGCCTTGCGCTTGTCGTTGAACTCCTTGCCCGGCTTGAGCCCCCGGGTGGCACCCTGCACCTGGGCGGTGACGTCCCCGATCTGGATCAGCTCGTTGAGCTCGATCTCCGGGCACTTCACCTCGTTCTCCAGCGCCGGCGCATAGAACCCCTGCGCCACGAAGTCCTTCTCCTTGGTCGACAGCTGCTCGATGCAGGAGTGCGAGCAGTGGTGATTGGTCATCACCAGTCCTTCGGGAGAGACGAAGCTGCCGGAACAGCCGCCGGCGAGCCGCACGGAGGCAAGCTGCGCCTCCTGCAGCCACTGGGCGTCCGGCGCGAAGCCGTACTTCTGCTTCACCTTTTTCGAGGGGAAGTTGTCGAACGTCCACATCCCCTCGTCGCCTCGGGCGGCGAAGGCGAGGACGAGAACACACAGTGCGGCGACGCGCTTCATCGGCGATGACTCCTCGGCAGGGGGCGCCGCTTTTTGCCCGCTTGTCGCCCGCCGGTCAAGGCGCGTGCAAGCGGAGCGAGGGGTTACGGCGCCGCGACGCCGCCCAGGAGCGCCGAGACGCGGGCGATCTCCAGCGCCAGCTCCGGTTCGCTCAGCCAGTCCGCTGGAAAGTGACGCTGGGCGCGAAGGTAGGCATCGAGCTGCGCATCGCGGCCGTACAGGGCGGAGGCGGCCCGGACGGCGTCCGTCAGCTCCTGCAGCGCCGTCTCCGCGGAGCCGAGATTGACCTGGGCAGCCTCCAGGTGCCGTCCCGCCCGGGCGAGCTGCGCACGGTCGTGCAGGCGCAGGTTCTCGCGCCGGGAGACCACCGACATGGAGTCGAGGAACCGCGCCATGTTTTCCACCGCCTGACGGATCTCGCGCGACGGCGGCGGCGCGGCCTTCGAGAGCGTATAGAGGCTGGCGCGCGTCTCCAGGAAGATCCGCTTGTCGCTGGTGCGGAGCTGCGCGAGAGCTCTCGTGCGGGAGAAGGCGTGTACGTCCTTGAGGGCGTCCTGCAGGGCAGCGAGCACCCGATCGTCCGCGGCGCCGGCGACGCGTTTCGCGTGCCCGCGAAAGAGAAAGGCGAGGTTCGTGGTGGCGCTGCGCACCAGCAGGCTGTTTTCCAGCTCGGCCACGTAGCCGGGAATGACGGTTTCGCGCTCGACCTCCGCGATGAAGCTGCAGACCTGGTAGACGAGCTCGCCGAGGCCAAGCCGGACGCGGCCGCGGAACTCCAGCAGGTCCTGAATCAGCATCCACGGATCGCGCATCACCGTCGGATTGCGGAGCCGGTCGCCGAGGCGGGCCACGTCGCGGCGCATGCCCGAGCACACCGCGGCGACGAGGCTGGCGATCTGCTCGGCAGTGCTCTTGGGGGCCGGTTCCTCCGTCGCCGCGCCCGTGTCGGGTCCGAAAGCGGCGTCCAGATCGCCGCCGCTCTCGTCCTCCGGGGGCGGAGGAAACTGCGCCGTCGCGCCCGCGATCATCTCGTTCACGTTCTGGACGGTGGCGCCGGTGACCGGCGCCATCTCTTCCCAGAGAGCGAGCGTATGGCCACCCTGCTCCGCCTCGTACCGCACCAGATCCAGCTCGGCCACCTTCACGATGCCTTCCGCCGCCGCCATCAAGAGCAGCGTGACGCGGTCGCGCAGCGAGGCGTCGAACTGCTGGGCGATGCCGACCAACTTCCGCTCGACGGCGATCGCGACCTGGTCGTCGATCGGTCGCACCTCTTCACCCATCGCGGACATCCAACGCTCCTGCTAGCGCCCGGTGAAGTCCAGCTCGCCGCGCCAGCGAACGGCGACGGGTTTGCCCTCACGCAACGCGGGCGCGTAAGCGCAACCGGCAATGAAGCGCTGGATGGCCTTGATCGCGCCCGCCGTCGCCTTGCCGCTGACCGTCACCTCGCTGACCTTGCCGTCCGCGCCGACCAGGTAAGCGGCGCGCACGACACCGGCGACCGTCTCGCCTTCGGGAATCACCGGGCCGCTCCCCTTGCACGACTTGCGAACCGGATCGGTCTGGTTCTCGCCGACCTCGGCGCGGACGGGAGTCTTTCGGGAAGGGGCCTGCACCTCAGCGGCGGGCGCGTGCGCGCAGGAGAGCAAGAGGGAGAAGAGGACGAGGCGGCGCATCCGAGCGAGGCTACCCCGCCCGGCGGGCTGGCAAGAAGCCCGGTCATCTTGCCGGTTCGACCTGGTCAGGAAAGTGGGTAGTCAAGAAAACGAGAAAGGCGCACTCCAGGGGAGGAGGTGCGCCCTTCGTCGTCGCGTCCGCTTCCTTCGCCTTACGCCGCCTCGTCGAAGTCCGAGAGGTAGCGGCTGAGGAAGTTTCGCGTGCTCTTCTCCACCTGCCGCACGCGCTCGCGAGAGAGGCCCCACTGCTTTCCCAGGTCCTCCAGCGTTCGCGGGTCGTCCTGCGTCAGGCGGTCGCTCAGGATGTCCCAGGCCAGCTCGCCCATCCGCTTGCGCACGCGGCCGAGGGCGTTGCGCACGTCCTCGTTCTGCTCGGCGCGCAGGAGCTGGGCATCCGGCCCCGGCGTGTCATCTGCGAGGCGGTCCAGGTGGGTTGCGTCGCTGTCACCGTCCGTCCCCAGCGTCTCCTCCAGGGAGATGTCCCGCGGAGGAAGACCGCCGTTGGGCATCGTCCGCCGCACGGCAGAGGGGCCGTCCTTCAGGCAACGGGTGATGTAGGCGCGGATCCACCACACCGCGTATGTCGAGAACCGGTTGCCCTTCTCCGGGTCGAAGTGCTCGATGGCCTTGAGCAGGCCGTAGTTGCCCTCCTGGACCAGGTCCTCGAGACGGACGCCGCGCCCCATGAACTTGCGGGCGACCGAGATGACGAGGCTCAGGTTGTGCACCACGAGCTTTTCCTGCGCGCGCTTGTCGCCCTTCCGCGCCTTCCGCGTGACCACGAGCTCCGTCTCGCGGTCGAACGGCGGGTGGGCGCGGATCAGCTTGATCAGCGGCGCCAGATCGTCGAATTCACTGCGGTCGCGCGGCATCTGCCTTCCTTCCTCTCATCCCCTTGGGCATCACACCCAAACGCTCGAAATCACCTTTCGATCCGACTCCTGAACGATCCAGCCGTTCACACATTCCTTTGATGCACGACGCGCGACGTTGTTGCGCATTTCATTTCGCGTCGTTATGACGCAGGATCCTTCTCTTGGGTCCCTATAGATGCCCGGGGAGCGGATTCGTTGCCGAAATCAGCCGCTTTCCACCCCCCCGTCCAGCGGTGGTTCGAGGCGTCGTTTCCGGCTCCCACACGTGCGCAAGCCCTCGGCTGGCCGCCAATTCTCTCGGGAGAATCCACCCTTCTCCTCGCGCCCACCGGGTCCGGGAAGACGCTTGCAGCCTTTCTGACGGCCATAGACCGCCTGATGTTCACGGAGGCTCCAGCAAAAAAGGAGCGTTGCCGGGTTTTGTACGTTTCGCCGCTCAAGGCCCTGGCCGTCGACGTGGAGCGCAATCTCCGCGCCCCGCTGGCGGGCATCGCGACGCAGGGCGGTGTCCTGCACGTCCCCCAGGTGGCCATCCGCACGGGCGACACCCCGGCGAGCGAGCGGGCGCAGATGCTGCGTACGCCGCCGGATATCCTCATCACCACGCCAGAATCGCTGTACCTGCTGCTCACTTCGCAGGCGCGCGAGATTCTTCGTCCGGTCGAGACCGTCATCGTCGACGAGATCCACTCACTCGTTCCGACCAAGCGCGGCGCCCATCTATTCCTCTCCCTCGAGCGCCTTCAGCAGCAGGCGCGGCGCGAGCTCCAGCGCATCGGCCTCTCCGCCACCCAGCGCCCGCTCGACGAGGTGGCGCGCCTGCTCGGCGGCGGACAGCCCGCCGGGAAGAAATGGCGGCCGCGGCCGGTGACGATCGTCGACGCGGGATCGAAGAAGGAGCTGGAGGTCCGGGTGGAGGTGCCGGTCGACGACCTGTCCAGGCTCGGCGAGCTGGAGGAGATCCCCTCCGGGCCGGCTTCCGCCGGGCCGCAGCGGCGAAGCATCTGGCCTTCCATCCATCCGAGGCTGCTCGAGCTCATCCGGGCGCATCGCTCGACGATGATCTTCGTCAACAGCCGGCGCCTCGCGGAGCGGCTCGCGGGCGCGCTCAACGAGCTTGCCGGCGCGGAGGTGGCGCTCGCCCACCACGGGTCGGTCGCGCGCGACAAGCGCCAGGAGATGGAGGATCGGCTCAAGCGGGGGGCTTTGCCGGCGATCGTCGCCACGTCCTCGCTGGAGCTCGGCATCGACATGGGCGCGGTGGACCTGGTCGTGCAGATCGAGGCTCCGCCGTCGATCGCGTCGGGTCTGCAGCGCATCGGGCGCGCCTCGCACCAAGTGGGCGGCGTGCCAAAAGGGGTGATGTTCCCCAAGCACCGCGGCGACCTGCTCTGCAGCGCCGCGGCCGCGTGGGGAATGGGCGCCGGGCAGGTCGAGGAGACGTTCTATCCGCGCAACCCCCTGGACGTGCTCGCCCAGCAGATCGTCGCCCACACCTCGGACGGCGTGCACAAGGTCGACGAGGTCTACGAGCTCGTTCGCCGGGCGGCGCCGTTCGCGGATCTGCCCCGCGGCTCCTTCGACGGCGTGCTCGACATGCTCTCCGGGCGCTATCCCTCCGACGAGTTCGCCGAGCTGCGCCCGCGGCTGACGTGGGATCGGATCGCCGGAACGCTTCGGGCGCGCGAGGGCGCCGCCCGCGTGGCCGTGGCAAATGCCGGCACCATCCCCGATCGCGGTCTGTACGGCGTGTTCCTGGCGACCGGGGAGCCCCGCGGCTCCGCCGCGGGGCGGGCGGAGGCCGAAGGCCGGAGCATTGGCGGCGCCGCAGGCGGCAAGCAGCGGCGGGTCGGCGAGCTCGACGAGGAGATGGTGTTCGAATCGCGGGAGGGCGAGGTGTTCGTGCTCGGCGCCTCCAGCTGGCGCATCGAGGAGATCACCCAGGACAAGGTGATGGTCACCCCGGCTCCCGGCGAGCCGGGGAAGATGCCGTTCTGGCACGGCGACCGGCCCGGACGCCCGCTGGAGTTCGGGACGCACGTCGGGCGACTCTCCCGCGAGCTGGCGCGCACGCCGAAGGCGAAGGCGCTCTCGCGGCTGCAGGCGGACGGGCTCGACGAGCGGGCAGCGTCAAATCTCCTGCAGTACCTGCACGACCAGGCGGATGCCACCGGCGAGGTTCCCAGCGACGAGACGGTGATTGTCGAGCGCTACGTCGACGAGGTCGGCGACTGGCGCGTGTGCGTGCTGACCCCGTTCGGCGCGCGCGTGCATGCGCCCTGGACCACCGCCGTCGTGCGCCGGCTGGAGCAGGACCGCGGCCTGGAAGTGGAGACGATGTGGACCGACGACGGCATGGTCTTCCGCATCGCCGAATCCGACGCGCCGCCCGAGCCGGAGCTGTTCTTTCCACGCGCGGACGAGGTCGAGGACCTCGTGGTGCAGGCGCTGGGGACGACCTCGCTCTTCGCCGCGCGCTTCCGCGAGAACGCGGCGCGGGCGCTGCTCCTGCCGCGCCGACATCCGGGCCGGCGCAGCCCGCTCTGGGCGCAGCGAAAGCGGGCGCGCGATCTGCTCCAGGTCGCCTCGCGGTACGGCAGCTTTCCTCTGCTGCTGGAGACGTACCGGGAATGCCTGCGCGACGTCTTCGACCTTCCCGGGCTGCAGGAGACGCTGCGTCGCGTGCAGGACCGCCGCCTGCGCGTCGTCACCGTCGACTCGCGCACGCCCTCGCCGTTCGCCGCTTCGCTGCTCTTCAGCTATGTCGCGAACTTCATCTACGACGGCGACACCCCGCTCGCCGAGCGCCGCGCGCAGGCGCTCTCCGTCGACCAGGCCCAGCTGCGTGAGCTGCTGGGCGAGGCGGAGATGCGCGAGCTGCTCGACGCGCGTTCCATCGACGAGCACGAGCACGCGGCCCAGCGCCTGTCCCGCCCGGCGCACGGAATCGACGGGCTCCACGATCTGCTGCTCGCGCTCGGCGACCTTTCCGAGGCGGAGGTGCGGCGGCGGTTCGAAGGCGACCCGCCGCTGCAGGAGCTGTTCGAGCAGCGCCGCGCCTTTCCGCTGAACCTCGCCGGCGAGAAGCGATGGGTCGCGGCGGAGGACGCGGCCCGCGTCCGCGATGCGCTCGGCGTCCCGCCGCCAGCGGGGCTTCCGCGGGAGCTTCTCGAGCCGGTGAAGGACCCGCTGGGCGACCTCGTCTCGCGCTGGGCGCGCACTCACGGCCCGTTCCGGGCCGAAGACCTCGCCTCGCGCTGGGGGATCGGCGTTGCCGTGGTCCGGGAGGCGCTGGAGCGGCTCGCATCGCAGGAGCGGGTGCTCGAGGGCGAGTTCCTGCCCAACGGCCGAGGCCGCGAATGGGTCGACGCGGAGGTCCTCAAGGGACTCAAGCGCCGCGCGCTCGCGAAGCTGCGCAAGCAGGTGGAGCCCGTGGACCCCGCCGCGCTGGGGCGCTTTCTCGCCGACTGGCAGGGGATCGCGCGGCCGCGCCGGGGCCTCGATGCGCTGCTCGGCGCCGTCGAGCAGCTTCAGGGCGCGCCGCTGGTCGCGAGCGCGCTCGAGCGCGAAATCCTTACCGCGCGGATCCAGCCGCTCCGCCCAGGCGATCTCGACGTCCTCTTCTCCGCCGGAGAGCTGATCTGGCGCGGCGTCGAACCGGTGGGAAGCCGCGACGGGCGCATCGCGCTGTACCTCACGGACCACTATCGGCTGCTCGCGCCGCCCCCGAAGAAAGCGGAAGGCGCGCTCTGCGAGAAGCTCCGCCAGGAGCTGCGCAGGCGCGGCGCCTCGTTCTTCGCCGACCTGACGGCGGCGACCGGCGCATTCCCCGCCGACCTCCTGAAGGCGCTGTGGGACCTGGTCTGGGCCGGCGAGGTCACGAACGATACGCTCGCGCCGCTCCGATCGTACCTGCGCGGGCCGCCGAAGGAAGATCGCCGCACGCCGCATCTCGGGCGTCCCTTCCGCTCGCGGCGGATCGGTCCGCCGGGCAGCGAGGGCCGCTGGTCGCTGCTTCCCGAGGCGTCGGGAACGCCCACCGAGCGCGCTGCCGCCCTCGCACAGGCGCTTCTTTCGCGGCATGGCGTGGTCACGCGCGAATCGGTCCACGCGGAGGAGATCGCCGGAGGCTTCGCGGCGGTGTACCCGGTGCTGAAGGCGATGGAGGAAGCCGGACGCGCGCGCCGCGGCTACTTCGTCGCCGGGCTCGGGGGCGCCCAGTTCGCCGTTCCCGGCGCCGAGGATCGGCTGCGCAGCTTCCGCGACGCGCCTCCGGAACCGGCGACGATCGTGCTTGCGGCGACCGATCCCGCGAACCCCTACGGCGCGGTCCTGCCCTGGCCGCGTGTGGACGGCGAGGGCCGCGCCCAGCGTGCCGCGGGCGCGCAAGTGGTGCTGCACGACGGCATGCTCGTCGGCTGGCTCAGCCGGAGCGAGCACAACCTGCACACGTACCTGCCCGCCGAAGAGCCCGACCGGTCGCGCTTCGCGCGCGCACTGACACACGGCCTCGCCTCGCTCGTCGAGGACGGCCGGCGCCGGGCCCTGCTGATCGCCCGCGTCGACGGCGAAGACGTCAACGGATCTACGCTCGCGCCTGCGCTGAAGGAAGCCGGGTTCACGGCTGGCGTCCGGGGCTACCTGAAGCGCGCTCCCCTCGGCCGTGGGACTCCCCCGGCCGAAGCCATGGAGGCTCTGGAAGAGGAAGATGCCTGAGGGCGACACCATCTTTCGCGCCGCCACCGCCCTGCGCAAGGCGCTGGTCGGCGCCCGCGTGACGCGGTTCAACGGCAATCTCGGCCGCGCCCCACTCGGCGAGCGCATCGAGGAGGTGACCTCGCGCGGCAAGAACCTCCTCGTCCGCTTCGAAAAGGGACGGACGCTGCGCACGCACATGATGCTCCACGGATCGTGGCACATCTATCGCGAAGGCGAGCGCTGGCGACGGCCCGCCTTCCAGGCCCGGCTCGAGCTGCATGCCGACAACGGCTTCGTCGCCGTGTGCTTCAACGCGCCAGTCGTCGAGTGGCTGAAGCCGGGCACCATCGAGGAGCTCGGCCCCGACGCGACGATCGACGCGTTCGATGGCGAGGAGGCGAGGCGCCGGCTGAGACAGATGGGTGGTGCTTCCCTCGAGCGCGCCCTGCTGGCGCAGTGGGCCCTGTCCGGCGTCGGCAACGTCATCAAGTGCGAGGCCTTGTTCCTCGAGCGCCTCGATCCGTTCCGCACCGTGGCCTCCCTCGAGGACCGCGCGCTCGATTCGCTCATCGACCGTTCGCATCGCCTCCTGGTGCGCAACCGGACGGCCGGGCCGCGGAATACCCGCAACGCCCTCGGCGGTTCGCGGATGTGGGTCTACGGCCGTTCCCGCAGGCCCTGCCTCGTCTGTGGCGATCCCGTCCGCGTCAAGACGACGCAGCGGATCACGTACTACTGCGCGCGATGCCAGAAGTGATAGAAGACCCGATTCGATGGGATCCGTCGAAGATCTTCTGAGCTGGGGCGTATTCCTCCGTTTCGCGGCGATCGGCACCTACGCCGCCGCGTTCGTCTCCTACGCCGGGCGGCTGGCGATCCAGAAGCTGAAGCTCGACCGCGCGGCGACGGCGCTGGCGGTGCTCGGCGTCGCCACGCACACCGCCTATCTGGTGACGCGCTGGATCGCCGCCGGGCAGATCGAGATCCTCTCCCGCGAGAAGAGCGGCGACGTGCTCAGCTCGATGGATCGCTTCTGGTTCATGGTCTCGCATCCGCCGTACACGAACCTGTTCGACGCGCTCAACTTCGTCGCCTGGGCGATGATGGTCTGCTACCTGATCATCGAGCGCAAATGGGGGCTGCGCGTCGTCGGCGTGCTGGCGGTCGCGCTGGCGCTCGTCGCCATGGGTGAGGCGTCGCTGGTGGCCGACAAGCAGATCGAGCCCCTGGTCCCGGCGCTGCAGAGCTACTGGATCCTGATCCACGTCGGAATGCTGTTCGTCGCCTATTCCCTCTTCACGCTCGGCGCGGTCTGCGCGCTGCTCTACCTGGTGCGGACGGGCACGCCCACCGCCGTCCTCGGCGGGGTGCAGGCGGTCGCGGCGGGGCTGCTCCTGGCGCTCGTCGGCGGAGCCCGCCTCCTCTTCGGCGCCACCTACGAGATGGCGCCGGGGTGGCAGCACCAGATCCAGAGCCGGCTGCATCCGGGCAAGCTGCTCGACGTCACGACGGCGGCGCATGTCGTCCTCCCGGGCACCGACAAGGCGGTGAAGTTTCTCACTCCGGTCGCAGGCGTGGGCCCATTCCTGCTCGGCGCGATCGTCCTCTTCGCCATCGCCGCCGTCGTCTACTACCGGCAGCGGAGCACCGAGTCGGGCGTGCGGGCAGCCGGGTACAAGCTGGTGACGGCAGGATTCGCCCTTCTCACGCTCGGACTCGCGCTGCTGGTGTGGCGGATCGTCCGGTCCCCGGAGATCACGTTGCCGGAGGGCGTGCAGCTCGCCCCGGGTGAGCACGGTCCGTTCCGGCTTTCCCTCGCTTCGAACTACGCGCTCGGGCTCATCGCCCTCGTCTGGGGAACGACGTTGGGCTTCCTGCTCACGACCCCCCTGCGCAATCGCATCTCCGAGAGCCTGCCCGATCCGCGCAAGCTCGAGGACATCACGTACCGCGTCATCATCGCGGGCTGGCCGCTCTTGACCATCGGTATCGTCATGGGCGGGATGTGGGCGAACGAGGCCTGGGGTCGCTTCTGGGGGTGGGACCCGAAAGAGACGTGGGCGTTGATCACCTGGGTCGTCTATGCCGGCTACCTGCACACGCGGATCACGCTCGGGTGGGCAGGAAAGCGCCCTGCCGCGATCGCCGTCTTCGCGTTCGCGGTGGTCGTGTTCACGTTCATGGGCGTGAACCTCGGCCTGACCGGTGAAGGTCTTCATACGTACGGCGCGGGATGAGCCCCGCGGCCGGCAAGCTGCTGGTCGTCCTCGGGCTGGCCATCGCCGCAGTCGGATTGCTTTTCTGGCTCGCGCCTGGAACTCTGCGCTGGATGGGCCGGCTCCCGGGCGACGTCCGCGGTGAGCACTTTGTCTTTCCCATCGTGACCTGCCTGGTGGCGTCGCTGGTGCTGACGATTCTCGTCAACCTGGCGGCACGGCTGTTCCGGTAGACAAGCAGCACGCAGGTGAGGGCGCGCACGCGTCTGCCTTCTAGAGAAGCCGGTAGAGCTGCTCAGCCAGGGAGGTCAGCTCGGGCGCGGCCTTGAGCTTCGAGACCCACCGTTCGGGAATGCGCGACTTGCCGAACTTCGCGCCGAGCAGCGCGCCTGCGACGCAGGCGTTGGTGTCGGGCATGGCGCTTCTCCCGGCGGCAGATTCTATCCTTGCCTGCGAAGCTCGGCTTCGGCGAACTGCAGCCGGTCGTTTCCCCAGAAGCTGCGCTCACCGACGAACAGTGTGGGGACGCCGAACACGCCGCGCGCCAGGGCCAGATCGGTGTTCTTGCGCAGGCAGTCCTTGATCTCCTGGTCCTCCGTCCGGGCCACCAGCGCCTTGCCGTCGAGGCCCGCCTTCTTCAACGCGCGCTCGATCACGGGGGCGTCGGAGATGTCGTCGCCCTGCCCCCAGTACGCGTGGAAGAGAGCGTGCATGGCCTCGGCGCCCTTGCCTTTGAGATCGGCGGCGATGCAGGCGCGCAGGGCCCGGATGGTGCTGACCGGAAAGGCCTTGGGGATCTGCATCTTCACCCCGTAGTCCTGCGCCCAGCGCGCCGTGTCCTCGCTCATGTACTTGAGCTGCTGCGGAGGCGGGATGTGGTGACCGGTCGCCTTGCGCAGCCCGCCGAGCGTGATCGCCAGCAGGCGCGCCTTTGCCCCCGTGCGCTGCTCGATGCCGGCGAGCTGCGTGGAGGCGAGATAGCTGTAAGGAGAGCCCAGGTCGTAGAAGAAATCGAAGGTCTTCGTCATCCGCGCCCCTCTAGAACGGTTCTGATGCGCTGTACAGTCTCAAGCGAGCTAACATGCAGGCATGCTGAAGATCTGCCCCGTCTGTCGCAGGACCTGGTCGGGCGGTCGCGACTGCCCGCGCTGTGGCGAGGGGCATCCACTGATCGACGTGGCGCAGCCGCAGGGACGCAAGACGTTCTTGCGCGACCGCGAGCTGGCGGCGGCCATCCGCGGCTACTACGGCGCGCGGACCGGGATGCTGATCGCCTTCTGGGGCATTCTGGTCGGGCTCGTCCTGGCACTGTTTCTCTGGCGCAAGGCGATGCTCGCGCCCGCAGGGCACCAGGTCGCGCTCATCGCCGCGGCCGGTGTGTGCGCGCTCGTCCCCTTCGTCGTCGCCGTCGTGCTCGCCAACCGGGTGGTCCGGCGGTTCAGCCGCGGCTGCATCGGGCGCGCCCCGGGGCCATCCGACATCCGCATTGCCCGGTCCGACGAGCCCGCCAGGACTACCTGAGGCCTGCGTCGAGCTCTTCCGACAGAGCGAAGAGCACCTCCTGCGCGGCGGCGACCTTGGCGGGATCTGTTCCCAGCACCCGCCGCACTGCTTGCTCGACCGTGCCGGTGCGCAGGTTGTCGAGCTTGCGTCCCTTCGCCGTCAGCGCCAGCAACGCGCGTCGGGCATCGCGCGGATCGGGCCTGCGCTGGAGGATGCCGCGCGCCTCGAGCCGCTTGAGGATGCCGGTCAGCGTCGAGGGATGGACGTGGAGGATCTGCGCGACGCGGCCAGCGGGCGTCCCGGGAAAGCGGCCGACGATCCGGACCACGAGGCGCTGCGGCCCCGTCATGCCGAAGTTCGCTTCCATCCTCTTCGAGGCCGACTGCAGGGCGTGGTCCACCGCCCAGAGCAGGCGCATGAAGTCGAGCACCGCGCCGAGCGGCGGCTCCCGTTGGTCGTCCGCGCCGCGGGTTTCGGTCGAATCCGGCATCGTTGGAACGCCAACGATTCGCATGGAGCTGTCCGGCGCGCAAACGTCACTTGATCAGCGCCGTCAGCTCCTTGAACTCGGGCGTGCCCGCGACTCCGAGAAGATCGAACAGGACCGCCTCGGTGCTGGTGAGCGTTGCGCCGGCTTTCTCGCAGAGGGCGAGCCCGACTGCGCGGTTCTCGTCGCTCCGGGAGATCACCGCGTCCTGCGCCACGAACACCGAGAAGCCTCCCCGCAGCAGGTCGCGCACCGTCTGGAAGACGCAGACGTGCGCCTCCATTCCGACCACGATGGCCTGCCGGCGTCCGGTGCCGAGGATCTCACGGGCGATCGGTCTGGAGGCGCCGCAGGAGAACTCCATCTTCGTCATCGGATCGGCGGGGAGCAGCTCGCGCAGTGAGGACACGGTGGGCCCGAGGCCCTTCGGGTACTGCTCGGTCGCGACGACGGGCATGGCGAGACGCCTGGCGGCGCGGATCAGCACCTCCGCGTTCTTCTTCAGCCTGGCGAGAGGGGCGGGCGGCATCGCGGTCGCCAGCCGTTCCTGCACGTCGATCACCAGAAGGAGCGCGTTCCCGCGGTCCAGCGCAAGCGCTGCAGCAGCGTCTTCAGATGGCATAGCCCTGGGCGCCGCTCGCCGCGGGCGCCTCCGGGTCGAGGACCACGTTCACGCACGCAACCGTTCCCGACTGGACGGCCCGCTCCAGCGCTGGCCGGATCCGGGCCGGCTCCGTGACGTGCTCGCCATGCCCGCCGAGCGCCTCGATCACCTTGTCGTAACGCGTGGGCGCAAGCTGCGTCGCCGGGCTCTTCTCCGGACCGAAGAGCTGCACTTGCGGCAGCCGGATCTGTCCCCACGCGGCGTCGTTCCCGACCACCACCACCATCGGGAGGCGGAACCGAAGGGCGGTGTCGAAGTCCATGCCGTTGAATCCGAACGATCCATCGCCCTGGATGACGAAGAGCGGCCGATCGGGATGCAGGAGCTTCGCCGCGATGCCGAACGGCGCGCCCACTCCCAGGCACCCGAGCGGTCCCGGGTCGAGCCAGCGGCCCGGCTTGCGCAGCGCGATCACCTTCGCGGCGATGGCCACCCAATTGCCTCCGTCGGCGACGAACATGCTGTCGCCCGCGTCGTGGGCGACAGCGTCGAGCTCCCTGGCCAGGCGGAAATGGTGGATCGGCACCTGGTCGGATCGCTCGTATGCCGCCTGTCGCGCGGCCTTCTCCTGCTCACGGCCGCGAAGGTCGCGCAGCCATCCATCGCCGCGGCGCCGCTTGGCGATCGCCGCGGCCAGTTGCTCGAGGACGCTGCGGGAATCTCCGACGATACCAACGTCCACCGCGCGGTTGCGGCCGATCTCCGCGCCGTCGCTGTCGATCTGCACGATCTTCGCCGTCTCGGCGATCCCGGCGCCGTACCCGAGCCGGAAGTCGAGCGGCGTCCCGGCGATCACCACCACGTCCGCTTCGCCCAGAGCGTCCTTGCGCGTCTGCGAGAAGAAGTGCGGGTGATCCGCGGGAAGGCAGCCCCGGCCAGCGCCGTTCAGGTACACCGGAGCGCCGAGTCGCTCGGCGAAGGCAGCCAGCGGCGCGGCGGCGTCGTCCCAGTGGATCGAGCTGCCGGCCACGATCACCGGCCGCGCGGATGCCGACAGCAGCTCGCCCGCGCGATCGACGAACGCCGGATCTCCGGGCTGCCTCGCGCGCGTCCGGTACGAGACGGGCAGCGGCGCTTCGCTTTCCTCCACTCCATTGGAGAGCACGTCCCAGGGCACTTCCAGGAACACCGGTCCAGGGCGGCCCGTCAGCATGGTCCGGAACGCTTTCGCGAGGTACGTCGGAACGCGATCGGGAGAGGGGATCCGATCGGACCACTTGGTGATCCGGGTGAACAGGTCCACCTGCTCCATCTCCTGCAGCGATCCCTTGCCAGCGTTGAAGCTGGGCGCGGCGCCCCCGAGCAGGAGCACGGGGCTGCTCGCGGCATAGGCATTGGCGATGCCGGTCAGCGCGTCGGTCACGCCCGGACCCGCGGTGACCGCGCAGACGCCGATTCCCCGGGTCAGCCGCGCCGTTGCGTCGGCGGCGTGCGCGGCCGCCTGCTCGTGCCGCGTGTCGACGATGGCGATGCCCTCTTCCACGCAGGCGGCATAGATCGGAGCGATGTGCAGCCCCGAGAGCGTGAAGAGATGGCGCACGCCCTCGGCCTTGAGCATCCGCACGAGGAGCTGCGCACCGGTCGCGGTTCCCACATTGACCTCAGTTCGCTTCCAGCTTGCCCACGGCAATCGCGCCGGGTATTCGCCCGGATGCGGTCTGGATGCTGGCCTTGTATCCCGCACGGGGCACGGCGCCATCGAAAACCGTGCCACGGCCGCCTGCTGAAAGAAGTTCGAAGCTAAAGCTTGCCAGCTCGTCTCCAGCGGTCAATGTCACATCCGGTGCGGGCGCGGCGCCGGTGCCCTGCAGGGCGAGCCCGACCACGAGGACGTCCCGCAACAACCCGGTTCCCATCGCCGCCTTGGAGATCGCGTTGGACAGGACAGCACCCGCGGCGAATCCGTCGAACCTCACCTTCGTCGAATCCAACGGGAGGTTCAGAGCCAGCCCGCGGAGCTGCACGCTCGCGGTGGCCTTGATCCGCAGCGTCAGGACGGTGCAGGAATCGCAAGCGTCTGCGACGAGCTGCAGCGGAGTGGCGGCCGATGGCGTGTACGTCAGTGTCGTGGCCGGGTGAGGATCGACAGTCACCGTGACCGGCGGACTCGTCGTCGCGCCGCCCGGACCGACCGCGTGAAGCGTATACGTCGTCGTCACCGTCGGCCGGACGGCGAGCGAGCGGAGCGGCCCGACATTGATCGTGGTCGTGCCGCTGCTGACGCTGTAGTTGACGGCGTTTCCACTCCAGCTCAGCGTCGCCTCGTCTCCCTGCACGATCGAGGGCTTGTCCACCGAGAAGTTGCTCACCGATGGCGGGACGCCGACGCGTGCAGCCATCTTGGCCGTCACCGAGTCCGGGTGCCGGCCAGTCTTGTTATACGCAGTCAACGTATAGATGGTCGTGGCTGAAGGGCGCACGACCAGCGAGCCGCTCACCACCACGTCGTCGGCGCGTCCCGTGGAGCCGTCGGTGAGCGTCGTGCGCTCGGCGCTCGTCGTGGTCCATACCAGGGTCACCTCGCTTCCAGGCGAGACCTGTCCCGGCATCGCATCGGCGGCGTCGACGGCGAGCAGCGGTCGCATCGTGATGGCGATGCCGCGCGTCGCCTCGATGCCGTTCTCGTTCGTCGCCCGCAGCGTAAACGTACCGGAGGCGGACGGAACCACCGTGACCGGGCTGCCGTGTACGACGCCGGGGGCAGGCTCGATGCGCACGGTGCTCGCTCCCCGGACCGCGAACGAGAACGTCACCGGAGCACCCACGTCGGGATTGGCTTCGTCCACCGCGAAGCTGTCGATCACCGGCGGCCCGCTTGAGCACGCCACGGCGGCGATGGTGACGAGCAGGAAGAATCTCATGGCTGTCCGCCGAACTTCGCCAGCAGCGCGTTCAGATCGTCGCCATCAATCCTGTTCGTGGCGCCAATCAGGTCCGCCTGCCACCGGTAGACCGCGCTCGACTGCGTCGCGTTGAAACTGTCCGCGAGATCGATCAGGTCCTCTCCGTCGATGCGGCCGTCGAAGTTGGTGTCGCCAAGGCCGCGGACCCCGGCGGCGGAGACAGCCGCAGTATCGATCTGCCAGAAGCCGCGTCCGTAGGTGGCAACCGTGAGCCGCTCGCTGCCGCCTGGGGACCCCGGAGGAGCGAAACAGACGTCGCGCACTTCGACCAGCGGAAGCGATCCCGCTCCGAAGCGCGACCAGGTCGAGCCAGAATCCGTCGACCGGTAGAGCCCGATCATCGTCCCGACGTAGAGGATTGCCGGATCGCCGGGATCGACCTTGATCACGTTTGCGCCCACGTTCGGGAGCCCGCCACTCGCGACCGGCTGCGCGCCGAGCGATGTCCAGGTCGCGCCGCCGTTGTCGGTCCGAAACACGTGCCCGAAATCCGTCGGGTAGGGATAGAAGTTACCATCGGCATCGATCAGCGCCGTTGCGAGGCTGGTGACGTAGTAGGTCCGCCCGCTGGCGTCGCGGGGGTCGAACTCGATGCTGGAGAGTAGATATGTGCCGCCTGCGGACCCCTGGGGGCGCTGCTGGATACCGACAAGCCAGTGCGACCCCCCGTCGTTGGTCATGTACGCATACCGGTTCGACACTGCGGCCCACACCTGCGTGCTACCCGGATGAGCGGCGAGGTTGCGCAGTCCGATCGTCGTGCCGTCCACCGTGATGAATCCGGTCGTGTTCCGATTCGAGTCCTGCCAGTGCAGGATACCGGACACATTCGTCCACGACTGCGTCCCGCTCCTCCACTGATAGACTCCGGCGGGCTGGCCGCTGAACGTGAGAAATTGTTCCGGCGTCGCGCCGGCGCGGACGATGCGGACGAAGAACGGAAGCGGCGCGAGGCCGGAGGTGAACCGGGCAAACGTCTGTCCACCGTCGGTGCTCCTGTACAGACCGCCGGCGACGGACGCGAAGAAGTTGTCCGGCACCTCGACCTGCAGCGTGGCATCGACATGCGTCGTCGCGCTGACCGCCAAGCCGATCCCATCTCCGCCGAGCACCTGGTTGAACACGGTCGTTTCGCCGAGCCGGACCCTGGTGCCGTTGTCCTGCAGGCCTCCCGCGACGAAGCCCTTCGTCGCCGGGGAGTCTGGCCACGATTCGGGAGCACACGCTACGCTGTAGGCGAGGTGCGTGATCAGACCCTCGTTGTGCGCACTGGTGAAGATGACGTCCTTCGCAGGCGAGGAGAGCGCGTTCGGCGACACCGAGATGCCGCCATCGGAACCCGCGTAGAAGAGGCCGTCCGCCCCGACGGCGAACGCGTGCAGGTCGGCGTGGACGTACGCGCGATCGATGTTCGCGTTCGCGGAGTTGTTCGGCAGCCAGTCCGAGAGGACGGACCACGTCCGACCCGCGTCGAGGGAGCGGATGATCGCCAGTTGGCCGCCGATGAAGACACCGTCGGGATTCGCGGCGTCGACGAGAAGCGCCTGGTTGTACCAGGCCTGCACGCCGAGAACATCGAGGGACATCGCGTCCGGGTTCGGGTTCTCCGGCCGCCGCGACGCGTTGACGTGCAAGGCCTGGAAGCTCAGCCCTCCATCGTCGCTGCGAAAGAGATCGAGCTGCGCACCGCCGTCGACGGTGGCTGCGAGCAGGTAAATCCGTGCGCTGGCGGAATCCGGTACCGTGCTCTCCGCCGTCGCCAACGTGGCGCGCCCGGCAAGCTGCGCGCTCGCGTCCCCGCCGGGAAGCGCAGCGCTGGCAAGGGTCCATGTGGCGCCGTCGTCCGTCGAGCGGAAGAGGACGAGCGAGCCGCCGGCGTCGGCCGTCGGCGGTGCGGTGATGTCCGCCACCGCCTGTCCAGTGGCCAGCCATGTGTCGCTTCCGGCAAAGGCCAGGCTCCACATGTAGTACGCGCGGGAGACGCCGGAAACGATGAGCGGTACGTGGAACCAGCCGGCGCCGCCGTCGGTGCTCCGGAACAGGCCCGCGTCGGTTGTCGCCAGGACCACGGCGCTATTTCGCGGATCCACCTTGATGTCCGTCACCGCGCCCGCGGTCAGCGTCCGGGTGGTGGCCCCGATCGTGTATGTGGCCGCCACAGCCGCGGGGGTCGACCACGTGCCCCCGCCGTCGGTGCTGCGGGTAATGCCTGGCTGCCGCACGTCGAATGGATCGCCGAATCCAAGGAAAAGGATGTCTGGATTCGACGGGTCCATCGCGAGCGTACCGACCGCGGTGGTGCCGATGGCGTCAGTGAGTGGTTCCCAGAGGACCACCGGTGCGGTTGCAGTGGATGTCTTCCAGACCCCCCCACCCGCAGTGGCGAAATAAAGGACGTCGGGGTCCATCGGGTGCGCCAGGATACGGCGGGCACGCCCGGAGTCGATCTCTGTATATCTGTCGCCGTTCACCGCGTAGTTGGCGCGCGTCGGACCGAGGTTCACGAACGCGCTGCTCGACGCTGCAGAGAGCCGCTTCGCGCCCGAAAGGGGCCGGCCCTGGCCGATCGCGTACCGGTCCCTCTCTCTCTGCGCCGCGTCGAGAATCCGCGCCCGGCCGGCGACGTCGTCGCCAGACCAGTCACGCGTCGCCCGCAGCCGCGCCGCCGGATCGTCCAACTCGACTGCCGCCGCCCGTGCAACGGCTGCAGCGAGCAGGACCGCCGCGAACAAGACGGGTGTGCGGGGGCGCAAGCATTCCCTCCCGGATTCGGGAACGCTAACACTCGGCGCCGCGGCCCCCAAGCCAATCGGCGGCGGCGGCGGTCGGCTCAGGCCGTCGGGCGTCGGAACCGGGACAGTTGCGCCGGGAGCGCAGCGATCGCCGGGAAATTCCTTTGGGGATGAAGCTTTTGCGCCCGGGCAAGAAGGTCCGCCTCCGTCTCCGGATTCGTCGGATCGACAACACAGCAGTCGACCGGACAGACCGCGGCGCAAGCTTCCTCGTCGTGGAAGCCTACGCACTCGGTGCAGAGGGCCGGGTCGATGACGTAGATGTCCTCACCCTGCGTGATGGCTTGATTTGGACACTCGGGCTCGCAGGCTCCGCAGTTGATGCACTCCTCGGTGATGATCGTCGCCACTCGGGTCTCCGTCACGGCCGGCTTCGGCACCCGGGCACGCCGCGTGCCGGGCGACCGATCAACCGATCCAGACCGTCTTCGTATTCGTGAACTCGCGAATTCCCTCTTCGGACAGCTCGCGGCCATAGCCGGAGGCCTTGATGCCCCCGAAGGGAAGCCGCGGGTCGCTCTTCACCATGCCGTTGATGAATACCTGCCCAGCGTCGAGCTCGTCCACCAGGCGATCGATCTCCTTCGGATCCTGGGTGAAGGCGGCCGAGCCCAGGCCGAACTGCGTGTCGTTGGCGAGCGCGATGGCGTCGTCGAGCCCCTTCGCGCGTACCACCGCGGCGACCGGGCCGAAGACCTCTTCCTCCCAGACCTTGGTCCCCTTGGCTTCGAGGGCGACGGTAGGCTCGAAGAAGAAGCCGGGGCGGTCCAGGCGCCGGCCGCCGCAGGCCACGTTCGCGCCCTGCTCGCGGGCGCCGCGCACCTGCTTTTCCAGGTCCTCGAGGACCTGCCGGGAGGCGAGCGGGCCCACCTCTGTCGCGTCGTCCTGCGGGTCGCCGATCTTGAGCGCCCGCATTCCCTGGACGAAGCGCTTCTCGAACTCGGGGGCGATTCTCTCGTGCACGATGAAGCGCTTGGCGGCGATGCAGCTCTGGCCGGCGTTCTGGACGCGGGCGGTGATGGCGACCTTGACGGCCTTGTCGAGATCGGCGCTGGGAAGCACGACGAAGGGATCGCTTCCTCCGAGCTCGAGGACCGTTTTCTTTAAGTGGGCGCCGGCGGTAGTTGCAAGGCTGCGGCCCGCCCCGTCGCTGCCGGTCAGGGTGGCGGCGGCGATCCGGGGATCCTCGACGATCTTCTTCACTTTCTCGCTGCCGACGAGGAGCGTCTGGAAGCACCCCTCGGGATAGCCGGCGTCGCGGAAGATCTCCTCGATGGCGAGGGCGCACTGCGGAACGCTGCTCGCGTGCTTGAGCAGGCCGACGTTCCCGGCCATGAGGGCCGGAGCGGCGAAACGGAAGACCTGCCAGAACGGGAAGTTCCAGGGCATGACGGCGAGCACCGGGCCGAGTGGCTGGAACCGCTTCTCGGACCGGCGCGCGTCGGTCTGGACGGGCTCCGGAGCGAGGTGGCGCTCGGCGTTCTCCGCATAGTAGCGGCAGCCGTTGGCGCACTTCTCGACCTCGGCGATGGCGGCCTTGCGCAGCTTTCCCATCTCCAGCGTCATCAGGCGGCCGAGAGCGTCCTTGCGCTGCTCGAGCAGCGCCGCGGCGCGGGCGAGCCGCTGGCTGCGCTCGGCGAAACTGGTCCGTCTCCACCGCCCGGCCGCGGCGGCGGCTTTCTCGAGCTTCTGCTCGATGACTGCATCGGAGTCGGGTGGAAACGTCTTGACGGTTTCCCCGGTCGCGGGATTCACGCTGGCGATGGTCATGGCGTTCCGAGAGTAGCGAGCTTCCGCGCGATGCGCACCACCTCCGCAAAGGAGTGTGCAACCCAGGTCGGCGCCGCGGACCGCAGGAGGGGTTCCGGCTGGGCGCCGTAGGTGACGGCGATCGAGCGGATGCCCGCCCTTTGCGCCATCTCCAGATCGTGCGTGGAGTCGCCGACGATGACCGTGGCGGCCGCGCTGACGCCGAGCTTCTCCAGCGCGAGCAGGGCGATGTCCGGCGCGGGCTTGGGGCTCGCGACGCTGGTGTAGCCGAGGACGACGTCGAAGACATGGCGAAGGCCCGCCGCCGCGACGGTGGAGTCGGCGCCGTCCTGCGCCTTGCCGGTGACGACGGCCAGACGGAAGTCCGCCCGTTTCAATTCGTCGAGCCCTTCGCGCACGCCGGGATAGAGCAGGCCCGGAATGCGCGGCGTGACGTGCGTCCGCCAAAGGACGCGGTAGATTTCGACGGCCTCCGCGGCGCCGGTGGGGCCAGTGCCGATCAGCTGCGCCAGCGCGACGGGAAGCGGCAGCCCGATGGTGTCCTTGATCGCCTGCGGATCCGCGGGTGGAAGGCCCAGCGCGGCGAGGGTGCCTTGCGCGACGTCGACGATCGCCTGGGGGGTGTCGACGAGCGTGCCGTCGAGGTCGAGAAGAAGGGCATGCAGCACCGGCGCGGTCTCGCATGCGAGGCCGGCGCGGTCAACGCAGTTCCAGATCGTTTGGAATGCGCACGCATTGGCAGCCTCCGGCATGCCTGGCCACCAAGGGCGGCGCCCGGAACACGCGATCAATGAAAATCGTGCGAGCGGATGTCGTACTCGATCGCCTCGTGCAGGCCCCAGAAGCGGTCACCCTTGACGCTGGTCACGCCGTCGTACGTCTCCAGGCGTCCCTCCACGACGAGCAGTGAGCTGGCGAGGATGGGGCGGCGGTTCTTCTCGAATGTCGGGGGGTCGATGACGATGTTGGAAATGCCGGTCTCGTCCTCGAGCGAGAGGAAGACGAACCCCTTCGCCGTGCCGGGACGCTGGCGAACGATGCAGAGCCCCGCGGCCCGCACCCGGCGACTCCGGCGCAGCGTGGGGAGCTCGGCGGCGGAGTGGACGCCGAGGACGCGCAGGCGCTCGCGCTCCAGCGCGACCGGGTGCGGACCGACGGTCATGCCCGTGCCGCGCAGATCGGCGGCGATGCGATCGCGCAGGTCCATCTCGGGGAGCGGGCTGCGGCCGCGGTCGGGCGGCGGTTCGACTCGCCCCGGCAGTGGTTGCTCGCCGCGGACTTCCTCTCCGAAGGTCCGCAGCGCCTTCAACGCATGCTCCCGCGGATGCGCATTGACGTGCGCGAGGAGCGCGCCCTCCCGCTGCCTCTCGGGCGCGAGTGGCTTCTGGGGCGCGAGACCTGTCCCACCGGCTACCATGTTGGCAGAGGGGTCCGACATCAGATCCTCGCGTGGCTCGATTCGGGCGAAGAGGCCGGGGCCTCGCCGTGAGGCGGCCTCCGCTTGCCAGAGTGCGGCCCGCCGGGTGGGCAGCGCCCCTCCGGGGTGCATGGGCACCGAGGCGAGCGCGCCGATCTCCGCCAGCGCGGTCAGCTCGTCGCGGCGCAGCCTCGTCCGCGCCGCCAGATCGGCGATGCTCGCAAACGGCGCGCGGGCGCGTTCCTCGACGATCTTCTTTCCCACCGTCTCCCGCAGCCCGCGCGCGTACCGCAGCCCGAGTCGCAGTCGCAGCTCCTCCTCCGGTCCGGTCCGCTCCAGCGTGCACAGCCAATCGCTGCGGGCCGCGTCGATGGGCTTCACCCGCACCCCGCGCCGCTGCGCGTCCTTCACCAGCGTGGCAGGGCTGTAGAAGCCCATCGGCCAGCAGTTGAGCATCGCCGCGTAGAACGCCTGCGGATGGTGCACCTTGAGGTACGCGCTGGCGTAGACGATCAGCGCGAACGACGCCGCGTGGCTCTCGGGAAATCCGTAGAGCGCGAACGAGGTGATGCTCTGCACGATCTCGTCCTGCGCCTTGGGCGCGATCCCGTTCGCCGTCATTCCCGCGCGCAGCCGCTCCTCGATGTGCTTCATCCGCTCTACGCTGCGCTTGCTGCCCATGGCCCGCCGCAGCTCGTCGGCCTCGCCGCCGGTGAAGTTCGCCGCGGTCATGGCGATGCGCATGAGCTGCTCCTGGAAGAGCGGCACCCCGAGCGTCCGCTTCAGCACCGGCCAGAGCGACGGATGGGGCACCGAGGGTTTCTCCCGCCCGGCGCGCCGCTCCAGGTACGGGTTGACCATCTGCCCGACGATCGGTCCGGGCCGGATGATCGCCACCTCCACCACGATGTCGTAGAAATGGTCGGGGCGCATGCGCGGCAGCGTGGCCATCTGCGCGCGCGACTCCACCTGGAAGACGCCGATGGTGTCCGCCGTCTGCAGCAGCCGATAGACACCGGGGTCGTCGGGCGGAAGCTGCGCCAGATCGAGCTCGACGCCTTCGTGTCCGCGGACCAGCGGAATGGCCTGCTCGAGCACCGCCATCATCCCCAGCCCGAGCAGGTCGATCTTGATGATGCCCAGATCGGCGCAGTCGTCCTTGTCCCACTGCACCACCGCCCGGCCGGGCATCGAGGCGGGCTCGAGCGGAACGATCTCGTCGAGCCGCCCGCGGGCGATGACCATCCCGCCCGAGTGCTGGCCGAGATGCCGCGGCAGGCCGGCGATCTGCTGGCAGAGCTGGAGGTACAAGGCCACCCGCCTGTCGCCGGTGGCGAGCCCCGCCTCGCGCGCCCGGTGCTGCAGCGAATCGTAGTCGGTGATGAACTCGAATTGCGGGAGCAGCTTCGAGATCCGGTCCAACTCCTCCTGCGGGAGTCCGAGGACCTTGCCGATCTCCCGCGAGGCGGAGCGGGCGCGGTAGGTGATCACGTTGGCGGTCATCGCCGCCCCCACCGCTCCGTAGCGCTGGTAGACGTGCTGGATGACCTTCTCGCGCTGGTCGCCGCTGGGAAGATCGAGATCGATGTCCGGCCACGCCTTGTGCCCGGTTGCGTCGGTCCGTTCCTCGGAGAGGAAGCGTTCGAAGAGCAGGTTCATCCCCACCGGATCGACCGCGGTGATCCCCAGCGCGTAGCAGACGGCGCTGTTGGCCGCCGATCCGCGCCCTTGCACGAGCACGTTCTCCTGCCCGCAGAAGAGCACGAGGTCGTGCACGATGAGGAAATACCCTGCGAGCCCGAGCCTCGCGATCAGCGCCAGCTCCCGCTCGAGCTGCGCCACGGCCTTCGGCCATCGCGAGCTGCCCGGGCCTCCGTACCGCTTCGGCGCGACGTCCATGGTGCGGTGCCACAGCTCGCCGTCGAGCGAGGCGGCATGCAGGAACTGCGGCTCGGGCAGCTCGTACCCGAGATCGTCGAGGGTGTAGGCGCAGCGCTCCGCGATCTCGCGCGTCCGGCGGACTGCCTCCGGCAGATCCCGGAACAGCCTGGCCACCTCGGGCGGGGAGCGGACGTGCCGCTCGGCGTTGCGCGAGAGGCGCCGGCCCGCTTCGTCCAGCGTCGTCTTGAGGCGGATGCAGGTGAGCGCGTCGAACAAGGGCTTCCCTTGCGGCGCCGCGTGGCGCACCCCGGATCCGGCGACGATCCGCAGCCCTCGCGCCCGCGCGGCGTCGATCCGGCTGCGGTTCTCGCGCTCGCTGCGTGGATCGAGGTCGCGCCGGATTTCGGCAAAGAGCCGCTCGGTCCCGAGGTGGGCGGCGAGGACCATCAGGTGCTGCGGCTTGCCCGCGCTCAGCGCGACCAGCCCCTGCCGGAAGTCGGCGAGCTCCGCGGCAGTGACGGTGCACGCGTCCTTTCCCCCTTTGGCGTGGCCGAGCGTCAGCAGCCGGCAGAGGTTTTTGTATCCCGGGCGATCCTCGCAGAGCAGCGCCACCCGGCCGGCGCCCTCGACGTCGAGCTCGGCGCCGACCAGCGGCCGGACTCCTTGGCGGCGGGCGATCGCATGGAAGCGGGGGATGCCGTACAGACCGCCGACGTCCGCGAGACCGAAGACGGCATGTCCGGCGGCGGCCGCGGCGTGCGCGAGATCCTCCGGCAACGAGGAACCGCGGAGAAACGAGAACGCGCTCCGGGCATGGAGCTCGACGTAGTCGCAGGAGATGTCGGACCGGCGCGATACACTGATCACGGGCGGGGCACGCGGACCCCTGACTGTACCGATCGCGTTCGCGCCCTCGTCGCCCGAGAGCACGCCAAACGGAACGAGTGAGGGCCGCGGGGCCGGCGTGTCCACCAGATCGTCCTGCGGAAACGGCGAGAGCTGCGCTTCGGGCGGCCGGCGCGCGTCGATGGCGAGCTGGATGGGACAGTCATCGTGCGACTTGCGCGGATCGCCCCGCGCCACCTCGCGCTTTGCCCTTGCCCTGCGCTCCTCGCGGGAAGGCCGTTTCACGGCGAGCCTCCAGCGAGCTCGTTCCGGGACGAGTTGAAGTGTTCACTTCCCAACTCGCCCCGGGGCGAGTTCAAGTGTCCACCAGTCAACTCGCCCCGGGGCGAGTCCGAGGCATCCCTGAGAATTTCCGGGCAGTTGGCGGTGCTTCGTGCGCCTGCTCGCGCCGCGGTCGTCAGCCGATCAGTCGTCAGCCGATCAGTCATAGACCGCCTCGATCCGCCAGGTGCCGGTGGCCAGCTCGCGTGCCGCCCGGATCAGGAGCCCTCCGGCCAACTCCAGGTCGTACGCGTCGAGCGCGAGCGGCGCGTCGGTCCACCATTCCGCGACCGTCCGCCACGGGCCGGCGCTGGCGACCACCCGCCCGCCCAGGGCGCCCTCGCCGATGACCAGCAGCGGCGTGCCGGCATCGTCGCAGCGCACCTCCGCCGTGCGCGGCGGGCGCAGCGCTCGCGCGGCGAGCGACAGCTCGATCTCTCCCGGAACCGCGATCCGCGGCGGCGGAGGTGGCGCGAACTTGCCGCATTCCGCGGCGAAGGGCGCCCACCGATCTGGTGCATGCGGCCGGCCGATCCGGTCGGGCCCGACCATTGCGGACAGCCGCGCCACCGCGGTTGCGAGCTGGGTCGGACTGGCGGCGCGCGGTCCGAAGAGCGGCATCTGCTCGAGCACTTCGCGCGTGGGAACCGCCGAAAGCCGCACGGCGCGCACGCCGGCCATGGGCGGACGCGACTCGACCGACAGCCGCAGCAGCTGCAAAAGGGCGGCGGCCTCGCGTGTAGGCGCCGCAAGATCCAGCGCGCGCTCATCCCAGGAGCCGTCTGCAAGCCGCAGCTGCAGATCCATCTCCCGCGCCATCAGCCCGCGCGCAGAGAACCTTTGCGCCAGCCGATCGAGCAGCGCTTTCCAGACGAACAGCAACGGCTCCACCGAAGAGGCGTCCCACTCCAGCTCCTCTCCTTCCTCGAACCGTTCCGGCTCCTCGCGCGACACCAGCGCAGATGCGTCTTCCCCTCGCGCCAACCGCGCCAGCAGCCCTGCTTCGGGCCCGAGCCGTGCCGCCAGCGGACCCGGCGGAAGAGCACCGACTTCACCGAGCGTGTGCAGGCCGAAGCGGCGCAGCGATTCGAACAGCTCGTCGGGCAGCTCCAGCGCATGCAGCGGCAGCGCGGCGAGAAACTCGCGTTGCTCCTCGGCCGCGACCACGAGAAATGCTCCTCCGCCGGCGCCCCACCGCGTCTCCTCCAGCGTCAGGTCGGCGGAAGCCGCCCGCGCCGCGAGCCGGGCGACCGCCTTGCTCGAACCGAAGCCGACCGCAGCGCGAAGCCCGACGTGCTCCGCGGCGGCCACCAGCGCGCGAGCCACCGCGCGGTCGTCCCCGATCAACGATTCCAGCCCCGCTACGTCGAGGTAGACGAGTCCGGGCGCCGCCTCCTCGACGCGAGGCGACACCGCGGCTGCCGCCTCGCGTGCCGCCTGGGCCGCGGCCCTCTCCCGCTCGGGCGACGACTCGCGCGTGAGCAGCCGCGGACACGTCGCGCGCGCCTCCGCCAGCGTCTGCCCTGCTCCGACGCCGTCGGCCGCTGGCGTCGCCCCGAGCACATGCGCGCGCCCGCCGAGATCGCGTCCCGCCTGGACCACGGCGAGCGGCTGGGAGCAGAGCTGCGGCTCCGCGCGCAGGGCGGCGACGAGCGGAAGGTCGGGAACCCAGAGGCAGGCGATCTTCATCGGCCACCGTCATCCCGGCTCGAGCGGCAGATGGATGGGCAGCGGCGGTGAAGGCGGCATCCGCTTGTGCCGCGCCACCGCGCCCACCGCCTGCATGCCCCGCAAAAACCGCCCTGGATCGCCTGGACTGCCTTCCCACTGCGCGCGACCGCGCTCCAATTCGATGGTGGCGGCGGCAAACGTTCCGGCCTGCGGAGCCCGCGCCAGCACCAGGAGGACGCCGCCGTGCTTCTCCGCCCGCCGCGCCAGCCGCGCCCACGGCGATGCGCCCGGGGAGAAGGACTTCTTCTCGAATCGGACCACCTGGATGATGCCGCGCGGCTGCTTCGGCGGCGGGAGGACGCTGACGTCGCCGAGGTCCAGCGCCACCAGCGCGAAGCGCGCCTCCAGCGCGACTTCGGCGGTGCGCAGCGCCTGCACCGGATCGCGCGGGCGCACCCAGAGGAGGCGGTCGAGATCGATGCCGTGCGGCGACGCATCGAAGGAATCGCCGGGATCGATCAGCGCGCAGTTCTCCCCGGCGCGCGTTGCCGAAGCGAGAGCGGCGCGCATCAGCGCCGTTCCCCCTGCGCCGGCGGGGCCGACGATCTCGTGAAGCTGCCCCCGCGCAAGTCCTCCTCCGAGCGCAGCATCGAGGGCACGAAACCCCGTGGGCAGCGGCCGCGGCACGCGAGGAGAGAGCGCCGGCGCCCTGCGCACCTGGCCGTCGCGAAGCAGCTCCTCGAGGGCGTGGAGGTCCCTGGGCAGGCGGCGCGCGGGCAGTGTCACGGCCTGATCGATCTAGCTAAACATCAGTTCAGGTGCAAGGGCCGGGTTGATCAAGTCTTCGGATCAACCGCCAGGGGCGCCAAACGAGCCAAGTTTTTAATCTTTTTCTAGTGTACCGATTGGGGGATCGTCCCGACCGGATCCATCCGCATCCGCCGCTCCGGGATGGGCATCCGCTCCTTCACTCCAGGTCGCTCCGGCATCATCGCCAAGGCAGCCGCGCCTACCGCGAGCAACGCGTCGCGAGCGGCGATGTCCAGGTACTTGCCCGTTGAGAGCAGGTTACCGGTGATGGCCGCGAGCCATCCGGACACGAGCGCGCCCCCCACGCGCGGCCGCCGCAGCACGAGAAGCCCGGCGGCGATCTCCACCAGACCGACCAGGCGCATGAACGTTCGTCCGTCGACCGGCAGGCGGCGCTCCACCTCCGGGCTCAGATACTTGTCCCAGTCCACCAAAAGATTGGTGAACTTGTCGGCGCCCGCGACGATGGGCACCAGCCCATACCCGATTCGCAACAGCGTTCTCGCATCCGACGGCATGCTCGCACCCCCGACGGGAAGGTTGCGACGGCGAGGCGGCCCGGGAAGCCCTCGTGGCCGCCTCCTACTCCTTGACCATCGCAATCCGCAGCTCGACCCGGCGGTTCTTCGCCCTGCCCCTCACGGTCGCATTGGTCGCCACGGGCTGAGCTTCACCGAGTCCCACTGCCATCGCCCGCTTCTCCGGAATGCCCCGCTGCACGAGAACGCGGCGCACGGCTTCGGCGCGGCGGATCGAGAGCTCGTTGCGCCTAAGACTGCGGCCGGAGTCGCGAAATGCAGCAAGCGCGCGCCCGTCCGCCCGCGCCGGGCTTGCACGCGCGGTCAAACCCTGCGAAGAGGGCGCGCATCCGGAGGCCCCATGCTTCAGGTCGGAGAAGTCGCGCCGGACTTCGAGCTGCTCGACGAGGAAGGCAAGCCTACGCGCCTTTCGAGCTTCCGCGGGCGCAACGTAGTGATCGTCTTCTTCCCGGCAGCGTTCTCTCCCATCTGCACGCAGGAGCTGAAGCAGATCGGTGCCCGCAGGATGGAATACGAACGGGAGAACGCGGCGGTGATCGGCATCTCCGTCGACAATCGCTGGAGCCTGCGCGCGTTCAAGCGGGACGAAGGATTGAGCGCGACGCTCCTCTCGGATTTCCATCCCAAGGGCAACGTGGCGCAGAAGTTCGGCGTCTTCCTCGGCGAGACCGGATATGCGAAGCGCGGCACGTTCGTGGTCGACAAGGACGGAGTCATCCGCGGGATCAGCGTCAAGGAGCCGAAGGAGCCGCGCAACGAGGAGGACTACTTCAACCTGCTGCGCAACTGTCCGAGGTGAGTCGGCCGGATGGCTTTCGCGGGCTTTCCCGAGAGCGGCCTCGCGTTCCTGCGCGACCTTTCCGACCACAACGACCGGGACTGGTTCGAAGCGCACCGCTCCGTCTGGGACGAACAGATCGTTCCGGCGATGCTGGAGTGGTGCGCAACGCTCGCCGATCGTCTGAAGGACGTGATACCCGGCCTCGTCTTCGTCCCTCGAGTCGGCGGAAGCCTCTACCGGTTGAACCGCGACATCCGCTTCTCGCGCGACAAGCGTCCCTACAAGACGCACGTCGCCGCGCTGCTCTGGGACGGGGCCGAGAAACACGACGCGCCCGGCGTGTACCTGCACGTGTCCGCCGCCGAAGTGATGTTCGGCGGCGGCATCTACTCGTTCGAGGATGCGCGCCTCGATCGGTGGCGCAAGCTCCTGCACGCTCCGGCCTCCGCAGCGCGGCTGGAGTCCGCGCTCGACGCTGCGAAGGAGGGCGGGCTGAAGCTGGAGATCTCCGAGAAGCTGCAGCGACCCGCGCGCGGATTCGACCCCGAAGGACCTTACGCGGAGCTCTCTCGCTTCAAAGGGCTCGCCGTGGTCAAGCGGTCGAAGCCGGCCTCGTGGCTTCACCGACCGGAAGCGCTCGACCGCGCCGAGTCCGCTGCGCGCGCCTACGCGCCCCTCCACGTCTGGATGCGCGACGAGCTCTGCCCATGATCGAATCGGTCACGTTGCAGGGCAGGTTCGTGATGCTGCGACCGCTTTCGCGGGACGACGTTCCCGCACTGCGCTCGCTCGCAGCCGGTCCCCGTCGGACGTTCGAGTGGGCCATGGTTCCCGCGACCGAGCGGGCCGAGGACTACGTCGAGAATGCGCTGGCGCAGATGGAGCGCCGGACCGCCCTGGTGTTCGCGATCTGCCTGCCTTCCGGCGAGCTGGTCGGCTCCACCCGGCTCTTCGATCTGCAGCGCTGGGAATGGCCGGAAGGAAGGGATCCGCGCCACGGCGAGGACGTGCTGGACGCGGCGGAGATCGGCTACACCTGGCTCGCCGAGCGCGTCCAGCGCACCGCGGTGAACACCGAAGCGAAGCTGCTGCTCCTCCGGCATGCGTTCGAGACCTGGCGCTGCTTCCGCGTGACGCTGAAGACGGACGAGCGGAACACGCGCTCGCGCCGAGCCATCGAGCGGCTCGGCGCCCACTTCGACGGCATCCTCCGTGCCTTCCAGCCCGCAGTGGACGGCAAGCCGCGCAACACGGCTTACTACACGATCCTCGCCTCGGAATGGCCTTCGGTGGAGGCGGCGCTCCGAAAGAAACTCGGCTGATCACTCATCCTCGGTCTGCTCCAGCTTGGCGCGCAGCAGATCGCCGAGCGTCCCGAAGCCCTTTCCCGGCGGCATCTTCTTGTTCATCTGCCGCTGGTACTCGCGGTAGTCGGACGCGCCTTCCGCGCGCTCCGCGGCGGTGCGCGAGAGCCGGTAGCGCCCCCGATCGTCGAGGTCGACGACCTGCGCCTTGAACTGCGTTCCGGGCGGCACGGTCTTCTTGTTGTCGCTCCCGCGCGGCGTGCCCAGCTCGGCGTTGGGCACCAGCCCCTTGCCACCGTCCCAGTGGACGAAGACGCCGAAGGGTTCGCACTTGTCGACGGTGGCATCCACCACGTCGCCGACGCGGGCGCGCTTCTGCTTTTCCGGCTTCGCGCTCTCCTTCCCCTGCGCTTCGTCCTCGCTGATCCGGCGGAGGGCCACCCGCTTCTGCGCGTCGTCGACCGACTCGATCTGGACCTGGATGGTCTCCCCTTCCTTGACGACGTCCCGCGGGTGTTGCACGTGCCGGTCGGAGAGCGCGGAGACGTGCACCAGCCCGTCCACGCCGGGGAACAGCTCGACGAACGCGCCGAAAGGCTGCAGGCGCGCCACCTTGCCCGAGAGCCTTGCTCCTTCCTTCAACTGCGGGCGGGCTGCGTCCCACGGATCCTGCTCGAGAGCGCGAAGGGAGAGAGCGATCTTGTCGTGTCCTTTGTCGTCCTTCTCGATCCGCAGCACCTGCACCTTGACGCGCTGGCCGGGCTTCACCACGTCCTGCGCGTGGGCCACGCGGGCATGGGACAGCTCGGAGACGTGGACCAGCCCTTCCAGGCCGCCCAGATCCACGAAGGCGCCGAAGTCGCGCACCGAGGTGACGGTCCCTTCGATCTGCGCGCCCACCTCGAGCCGCTTGCGCAGCTCCGCCGCCTGCGCGGCTCGCTCCTCTTCCAGGAGGGCCCGGCGCGAGAGGATGGCGTTTCCGCCGCGGATCTCGGTGACACGAAACCTGAGGCGCTGCCCGACGAACTGCGACTGGTCCTCGACGAACCTCAGGTCCACCTGCGAGGCGGGCACGAATCCGCGCAGCCCGCCGAGATCCACTTCCAGGCCGCCCTTGTTCTGCCCGGTCACCAGCCCTTCGATGGGGATCTTCGAGTCCAGCGCCTGCTGCACGATCTCGCGGCCCGCTCCCTTCGGCACGGTGCGCGTGACCACGACGTTGCCCTCGGTGAGCGAGAGCACATATCCCTCGATGGTCTCGCCGGCGTGCACCAGCAGGTCGCCCTTGTCGTTGCGCAGCTCGCGGAGATCGATGATCCCTTCGCCCTTTCCGCCCAGATCGAGAAAGGCCACTTCAGCGCCCAGGTGGGCCACGCGCGCGGACATCTTCTGCCCGACGCGCAGCTTCCCCGGCTTCTGCTGCTCGGTCTCCGCGAACAGCGCCGCGAAGTCGGCGTTTTCCTCCGGCGAGGGTTGCGCGTAGACCGACCCGGGATCGTCGGTCGGCTTGGACGCGGGCCTTTCCGCGGCCTCCGCCGCGGCGGCAGGCGGCTCGGAAGGCGCCGGCGCTCCCAGAGTCGGCTTGCGCACGACAATGGGCATCTTGCGCTCTTCCTTCTGACGTGGAGGCCGGCTCTTCCGCTCCGCCGCCGGTGGCCGGGAAGGGTCGGATGTTGGCCGTGCCGACTCGAGGATCTCCTCGAACGTCGGCTGCGTGGCCTTCTTCGGCGGCTTCGGCGCCGCTTTCGGCTCCTCGGTCGAAACGCCCTGGAGGACCTCCTCGAACGAGGGCTGCCGCTTCCGCTGCTGTTCTTCCGGCTTGTCGCTCATCGAACGCCTTCTTCCGCGCAACGCGAGCGGCGGGTCATAGCACAGCTCGCTGCCGGGGCTGTACAGCGAGTCAGCCTCGGGCCCGGCGACGGCCCGCGTCGTGCGCTTCGGCGTCCAGCTCGCGCATCGATGCGAGCAATTTCGCCTCCGCCGGCAGGCGCGCTTTGCGCATTCCATCTCCACCGACGACGACCCTTCCGCCCGTCTGCCGTGTCGCGGCCACCGCCATCGCCACCTGCTCGCCGACCTCTCCACTCACCGTGCTGCTCAGAGCGACGATCGCGCCGCGCGCGCGGAGGATCAGATCGGCGAGGTCGCGAGCCGGGGTCTGGGCCAGCGGTGCGAGCACCTCGAATCCCTGGGCCCGCAGAAGGCAGGCTGCCATGCGCGCAGCGATGTCATGCAGCTCGCCGGCCACGGCGGCGACGATGGCGGTCCCGCGGTCGGATCGGACCGGCTCGCCGGGAGGCTCGGCCAGAGGCTGCGATCTCGCCACCGCGTCGATCACGGCCTGCGAGGCGACATGCTCCTCGGCGATGGAGAGCTGCGCCTCCGCCCACTTCTTCCCCACTTTGTGGAGGGCCGGCGCCACCACCTCGTCGAAGAGCTGCGGCAGCGAATATCCACGCAGCCGGATTCCGGCGAGCTGGGCGACGAGGGCCGCGGCGTCGCCGCGAAGAGCCGCCTGCTCGAACTGTCGGGTCGCTTCCTCACCGGGCTCTTCCGCTCCCTGCGGGAGCGCCGAGGGCAGTGGACCCGCCGCCTGATACTGGCGCTTCTGCACGAACGCGGTCACGTCGCGGAGGCGGAACTTGCGATGACCGCCCGGCGTCCGAAAACAATCGATCTCCCCGGCGTCCGCCCAGCGTTTGACGGTCGCCTCACCCACGCCGAGCAGCGTGGCCACCTGCCGTGTCGACAGAACATCCGTGTTCATGCTTTTCCTGAGCGATGTGAGCGGTTAGACGATGAACGAGCGCGGACGATTCAACGAGCGCGGACGATTCGCTCCGAGCCCCACGGGCGAGCTGCATCTGGGCAACGCGCGTACCGCGTTGCTCTCCTGGTTGTGGGCACGACAGGCAGACGGCGAGTACGCGATGCGCGTGGAGGACATCGACCTCCCGCGCGTACGCGCGGGGATGGCCGAGCGCCAGCTCGACGAGCTGGCGTGGCTCGGGCTCGATTGGGACGGCCCACCGATCTTCCAGTCGCGACGCACGGATCTCTATGAGGACGCCCTGCGCAAACTGCGCGGCCACGTGTATGAATGTTTCTGTTCGCGGACCGAGATCGCCGCTGCCAGCGCGCCGCAAGGCGACGAAGGGCCGCGCTATCCCGGCACCTGCGCCTCGCTCACCCGCGCGCAACGCGACGAGCGCTGCCGGACGCGCGCCCCTTCGTTGCGCCTGCGCGTTCCGCCCGGCCCGCTGTCGTTCCACGACGAGATCCTCGGGGACCAGACGTTCGATACCCAGCAGCTGGTCGGAGACTTCGTGCTGCGCCGAGGCGACGGAGTCTTTGCCTATCAGCTTGCCGTCGCCGTGGACGACGGCGCCATGGCCATCACGCAGGTCCTGCGCGGAGCCGATCTCGTGTCGTCCACCGCCCGCCAGATCCTTCTCCACCGCCTGCTCGGCCATCGCGAGCCTCGCTGGGCCCACGCGCCACTGGTGGTCACGCCGGGCGGAGAGCGGCTTTCCAAGCGCGACCGGCCGCTCTCGCTCTCGGCTCTGCGTGCCCGCGGGGCCGACCCGCGTCGGATCGTCGCAGATCTTGCGCATCTGTCCGGGATGACCGCACCCGATCGCTGCGAGCCGCGGCAGCTTATCGGCTCTTTTTCGTTATCGAAAGTAGGCAAAGCCCCCGTCCCGATTGGCCCATTGCCGTACTGATTTCCGACAGCGCCTGCGGCCAGGAGCGGTGCCCCGATTGCCGATTCAACGCAGCGTGTGCTACTTCCACCGGCCCGCGCTGACCGGAGAGTCGCAATGCCCGAACCGCGAAACCAGATCGGTTCCATCCGTGTGAAGAAGGCGAACTGGAACCTTCCCTCCCCCGTGCTCTTCGAGGAAGCGGTCCGGCGCGGAGAGGGGAAAGTCGCGCTCGGCGGGGCGCTGGTGGTCCTCACCGGAAAGCACACCGGTCGCGCGGCGAACGACAAATTCATCGTCCGCAATGCCGCCACCGACAAGAGCGTGTGGTGGGGCAAGGTGAACAAGCCGTTCCCGCAGGAGAAGTTCGACGGCGTCTTCGAGAAGATGAAGAAGTTCCTCGAGGACCGCGAGGTCTTCGTCCTCGACGCGTTCGTCGGCACGAATCCCGAGCACCGCATCCCGGTGCGCGTCATCACGCAGTACGCCTGGCACAACCTGTTCATCCGCACCATGCTGCTGCCGGCCAAGCCGGGCGAATACGACGGCGTCACCGACCCGTTCACGATCATCGATCTTCCCGGCTTCCAGACTTCCAAGGAGGAGGACGGCACCCACGGGCCCACCTCGATCCTCGTCGACTTCCAGCGCAAGCTGACGCTGATCGCAAACACCGAGTACGCGGGCGAGATGAAGAAGAGCGCCTTCTCGCTGATGAACTTCGTGTTGCCCGGGAAGGGCACCATGCCGATGCACGCCAGTGCGAACATCGGGCCGCAGGGCGATACCGCCGTCTTCTTCGGCCTCTCCGGAACCGGCAAGACGACGCTCTCCGCCGACGCACGGCGGACGCTGATCGGCGACGACGAGCACGGATGGGGCTCCGGCGGGGTCTTCAACTTCGAGGGCGGCTGCTACGCGAAGGTCATCCGCCTCTCTCCCCAGGCCGAGCCCGAGATCTACGCCACGACCCGGATGTTCGGGACCGTGCTCGAGAACGTGGTGATGGACCCGCAGACGCGCGAGGTGGACTTCGACGACGGCACGCTGGCGGAGAACACGCGCGCCTGCTACCCCATCGAGTACATCCCCAACGCTTCCAAATCGGGAATGGGCGGTCAGCCCAGGAACGTGGTGATGCTCACCTACGACGCGTTCGGGGTCCTTCCGCCCATCGCGCGACTGACGCCGGCGCAGGCGGCGTATTACTTCCTTTCCGGGTACACGGCGAAAGTGGCGGGCACCGAGATCGGCGTGAAGGAACCGCAGGCCACGTTCTCCACCTGCTTCGGCGCGCCGTTCATGCCGTTGCATCCGACCGTGTACAGCAAGCTCCTCACGCAGAACATCGCGAAGAACGGGACGCGCGTCTGGTTGATGAACACCGGCTTCACCGGCGGCCCTTACGGAATTGGCCGGCGCATGTCGATCCAGCACACCCGCGCGCTGCTGAACGCGGCGCTCGACGGCAAGCTCGATCAGGTGAAGTTCTCGAAGGATCCGATCTTCGGATTCGACGTCCCCGACGATGCGCCCGGCGTGCCCGCCTCGGTGCTCACGCCGCGCGAGACTTGGCCCGACACGGCCGCCTACGACGAGAAGGCGCGCCATCTGGCCAAGCTGTTCAACGAGAACTTCAAGCAATTCGCCGACCAGGCGGCCCCTGAAGTTCTGGCGGCGGCGCCCAAGGCAGGGTAGAACGCCGCAGAATGTCTGAAAAAGAAGCCGGCATCGAAGTCGAAGGCACCGTGCGCGAAGAGCTCGCGGGAGGCAATTACCGCGTCGAGCTCGACAACAAGCACTCGGTGCTGGCGTACGCGAGCGGGAAGATGCGCAAGTTTCGCATCCGCATCCTGCCCGGCGACCGGGTGAAGCTCGAGCTGTCCCCCTACGATCTGACGCGCGGCCGGATCACGTACCGCCAAAAATAATCAACTTCTGTCCTCGATCCGGAACTCGACCCGGCGGTTCAGGGTGCGGCCGGCTTTGGTCGCGTTCGGCGCGATGGGTCGCTTCGGCCCGAATCCGACGGACTTGAGCTGTTTGGATTCGACGCCCTCCTGAACCAGGTATTCCTTCACCGCGTCGGCGCGCGCTTGCGAGAGCGTGATGTTCTCCTTCCGCTTGCCGACGTTGTCGGTGTGGCCCTCGATCCGGACCGCGACGGGCGCGTCCTTGATCGCCTGGGCGACCTCTCGGAGCACGTCGAAGCTGTCGGAGAGGATCTTCGCGCGGTTGGGCTGGAAGTGGATCTGCTGCTTGAGCTCGATGCGGTCGCGGCGGATCACGATCAGCGCGGTCCGACGCGGGCACCCCTGGTTCTCGGGCGTTCCCGGCTCGTCGGGGCAGCGGTCGTCCTTGTCGGCGACGCGATCGCCGTCGCGGTCGGGCCAGGGACAGCCGAAATTCTCCTTGGGACCCGCCAGCTCCGGGCAGCGGTCGATGTCGTCCGCCACGCCGTCACCGTCGCGGTCGGTGAAGACCGGGCAGCCGCGGTGCTCGGCGGGACCGGGGACGTCGGGGCAGAGATCGTCGACGTCGGGCACGCCGTCGCCGTCTGTATCCTTCGCGCTCACCGACAGCGTCGCAGGCTGCGGGTCGGCCGGCTTCCGGACGGCGACTTTGGTATTGCCGCAGTCGCGGCTTCTGGCCAGGGCGTCGCGGGCGGCGGGCGCCGCCGTGTCCAGGTGTGCTCCGGCGCGCGGCGAGTCGCCCTGATCGAGCGCCAGTTGAGCGAAGCGGAGGTTCGCTTCGGCGGTGGCGATCTCGCGCGGCGCGCAGGCAGCCGCGTTGAGGTCCCTGGCGGACTTCACGTCCTGCCCGATCGCGTCCGCGCGCTGGCGCAAGGCGGACCCGCTCGCGCACGCGACACCGAGACCACACGCCAATGGCGCGAGGTTCCTCATCACCGCTTCGGGACCGCCGCGGAACCTGCCGCCGGCGCCGCCCGGTTGTCGCTTGCCTTCCGCGCCGCCGCGCCCGCGTATCGGAGCGCCTCGTTGGCGAGCGCGCGGGCATCCGCGTAGCGCGCGTGGCCCTGCTCCTCGCGCGCTTTCGTCAGGTAGAGCTCGGCGAGGGTCGCCTCGTAGGGCGCAAATCTGTCGGCGTCAGCTGCCCGGGCACGGACGACCGCCAACGACGCGTCGTCGATGACGCTCGTCGCCGTCACGGGCCCGCAACCGAGAAGCAGGCAGGCCAGAATTGTGCCGCGCCATGCCAACGTATTTTTTGGTATCCCGGGGTCCGATCCCTGTCTAGTTCTTTGCTTGAACCGGGCCTCCCGGCCCCCTACCATTAGTGCCGATGATCCCTGCCCTGCTCGCCGCCCTTCTCTCCAGCGCTCCGGTCCTGGAGATGACCGACCCTCAGCTCGACGCGAAGATCGCCGAGGCGCACCGGCTTCCCTTCCCGGAACGGATAGATTCGCTCAGCCGCCTCTTCGTCGGCGTGCCGTATACGGATCTGCCGCTGGGCGACGGCGAGCAGGGGCCCGAGCCCGGGCCGCGGTTCCGCACCGACGGCGTGGATTGCCAGACCTACGTCGAGACGGTCCTCGCGATGGCAAACGGGCGCAGCCTCGATCAGGCGAAGGCGATCCTCGACGACATCCGCTACGCGGACGGCAAGCCCAGCTTCCAGTCGCGCAACCACTTCACCGAGGCGCAGTGGCTGCCGGCGAACGCGCGCAAGGGGTATCTCGCCGACGAAGTGCCTGCGCTCGACCGGCGCGCGCCGGCGGAGACGCTGATCCTGGACAAGTCCCAATGGACGCAGGTGCCGGGACTCAAGCGGCTCATCCCCGCCAACGTGCCCGACGGCAAGTACAAGGTCCGGTACCTGCCGCTCGACAAGGTGGAGAAGCGCGCGAAGGATATCTCTCCGGGCAGCATCCTGATGGTCGTGCGCGAGCACGACCCGAATCGCGTCGTGCGCATCACCCACATGGGCTTCGTGGTCCGGAGCGATTCCGGGCTGGTGGTGCGTCACGCGAGCACGGGCAAGGCCGTGATCGACGAGCCGCTGGACGCATTCGTGCAGCGGCAGGGCGAATACAAGAAGTGGAAGGTGATCGGCGTCGCGCTGGCGCGTCCGCTCGACGCCTCCCGGCGAGTATCGAGAATCCAGACCGCCTCGCGCTAGCGCCGCGCAGGTCACGTGGGCCTGGAGGACATTCGTCAGCGATGGCTGCGATCCGGACGGGTCGTCCCGGAAACGGTCAGTGCGGTTCGGTCTGCGCCTCTTCGTCTTCCGCGGCCTTGGCGGCTCCGTCGGGATCCTCCTCCAGCGCCTCCTTCCGCTCCTGCAGCAGCTGGCGGGCGCGCGCAAGGTCGCGGCGCGGCACGAGGATGTTGAAGCCGTCCACGGGAGACGCGATGGTTCCCACCGGCCCGCTTCGCGGCGATTGCAAAATCGCCGGGATCCCCGCGTGCTCGCAGGCGGAGATGAGCAGCTGTGCCTCCATCTGATCGTTGGCCGCGATGGCGACCTCGAACTCTCCCGGGTCGAACGGCGTCTCCGGGGCGTCTTCCGATTCCGTCTCCGTCGGGTGCAAGAGGTCCGCCATTCCCGTCTCCTTGCCGGCAAAGATATCAACGCGGCAGGTCGAGGTCGACGCGCCAGCGCCCCGCTTCCTTCACCACGCGATAGATGTGGCCGCCGCCGTCGTCGGCTGTTCGCACCTCGGCCGAGTCGCCCGTCTGGCTGACGACTTGCGCTTCCACGGCGCGCCCGGGAAGGGCGCTGGTGAAGAGCATGGCGCGGCCGGATTCCGCACCGGCGTCTGCCCGGCCGGGGGCGCGCGCAGCCACCGCGTCCGCATCCCTCTGCGTCCTCGTCGAGAGCAGAGACCATGCGGTGGCGGTATCCCCCTTCTGGAGCGCGGCCGCGAGATCCTGGACGGCTTCCGCGGGTCCGGCGCTTCCAGGCGGAGGCTGCGGCGAGGTACAGGCGCAGAGCGCGGCGAGCAGCAGCACCCTCATCGCATCCCCACCACGCCGCGCACGGAGTCGAACAGCTTCTGCGAATCGTATCCGACGCCTTGCTTGAAGACGATCTCGACCTTCTCGATTTCGGCGATGTTCTTCGAAGGATCGCCCTGCACCACCACCAGGTCGGCGTCCTTTCCCGGCGCGATCGATCCGATGCGGTCCTGCTGCCCGAGCCAGATCGCCCCGTTGAGCGAATGGATCTTCAGCGCCTGGACCGGCGTGAACCCCGCGTCGACGAGCAACTCGACGTCCCGCCAGTCGCCATAGCCGGCGAGCACCGCGCCATTTCCGGTGGGATCGCACCCGGCCATCAGGAGGCCGCCGGCCTCGGCGAACGCTCGCTCGAACGCCATCTCCAGCTTCATCGCCGAGCGCCAGATCGCCGGATCGCGGGAAATGTGCGCTTGCAGCAGGCGCGCGCGGGTATCACCCGAGACTGCCTCGAGTACCGCCGGCGTCAGCGCGCGCCGGAAACCGTCCTCGGTGAATGCGTCGAAGACGGCGAGGGTGGAAGTGATGGCGACCTTCCGCTTCACCAGCTCCGCGACGAGCTGCGCGAGACGCGGATCGCCCGCGTCCATCTTCGCCAGCTCCGCCAGCGCCTCGCGTGGGTTCGGGCACTGGTCCGGCTTCTTGGCCGCAAAGAACTCGGTGTCGACGAGCAGCCCGTGCTCCAGGTCGTCGATTCCGAGGCGGGCCGCTTCCGTGAACCCGATGGAACAGAGATGCGCGGTGACCTTCAGGCCGCGCTTGTGCGCCGCCTCGATGGCGGCGCCCAGCTCTGCGCGGGTGAGCGTGTTGTAGGCCTTGAACGAGGTGGCTCCCTGGTCCGCCCAGAAGCTCACGAACTTTCGCGCGTCGTCCGGACCGCGCAGCGCATGCATCTGGACGGCGAACGATCCCTGCCCTTCCAGGTAGGGACCGCTGATCCAGATCGACGGTCCCGGCGCCTTGCCGGCGTCGATGGCCTTCTTGATCTCGAGATCGGTGTACGGCTCGACGCTCCCCGCGGTCCGGATGGTGGTCACGCCCGCGGCCAGGTAGAGCCGGGGGAAGCTGTACGCCATCTCGCCGAAGATCGCGCCGCCCATCGGATAGAACAGGTGGTCGTGCATGCCCACCAGGCCGGGCATGACCGTGCGGCCGGTCAGATCGATCCGCTGCGCGCCGCCCGGCGCCTGCGCCACGACCTTTCCGCCGGCGATGAACAGCGTCTGATCCTCGCGCGGCGGCGCGCCCGTGCCGTCGATGATCCGGACGTGTTCGAGGGCAAGCGCCGCCGCCTCCACCTTGACGAACGGCTGCAGCGCGGCATCCACTGCCAGCAATACGGCGAGCAGCATGTGGTTCTCTACCTCTGATCTTTCGAAGCCTTCGCGTTCTCAGGGCGATCGATCGCGACGTACGTGACGGCGTCCCAGGCGTTGTGGATCCCGATGAAGAGCAGGAGGAGCGCCGACCCGCCGATCGCGAAGAGGGCAGGCGCGGGTTGGTGGCGGACCACCATCGAGGCAACCAAGAGCGACGCGTAGGCGATGATCGGAAGCACGCCGTGCCAGATCCAGTCCTCCAGCACCGGCTTGTAGATGGTCTGCCTCGAAGCGGTCCGGACGACCAGGAGCGCGTACGCGAGTCCCAAAAGCCCACAAGCCGCCAGCGCGGCGCCGGCGTTCGAGACCGCCGTCCACGGCGCGCTCACGATCGCCGACACGAGCAGCACGGCGCAGAAGTGCACGATGGTCGGGGTGCCGAAGGCGCGGATCGTCGCCGGCCCGGTCGGTCTGCTCCCCTCCGACATGAGGGTGATCACCACGAACTGCAGACCCGTCAGCGCTGCCCCGGAGGAACCCACGATCACGTAGAAGCTTTCCCAGCGCGCCAGGGGCGAAACAATGCCTTCCGCGACCGCGAGCATGACCCTCCTTACTACTTGCGCCGGATGTCCTGCCACTCCCGCCCGGTCCGTCCGGTTTGAATCGGGCGGAGATTGCCCTCGGGGTTTCGGAAGCGCGCCCGAAACACCCGCTGGCCGCCGATGGCATAGCGCCGCTCGCGCGTCGAGAGTACTTCGGGAGGCTCGTCGGGCAGCTTCTCGAATCCCGCTTCGAGCCAGCTCTGCTCGCCTTCCCGCGCGTACGCCGGCACGTCGGTGCGGAAGTCCACGGTGGCTCCGGGCGCGAGCAGCTCGCGCATCCGGATCGCGAAGTCCACGTCGATCATGCGGCGCTTCCGATGCCGTTTCTTCCACCAAGGGTCGGGGAACTGCACGTGCAAGGCGGCGAGCGAACGCAGAGGAAAGATGCGCGGCACAAGCAGCCTGGCATCGCCCTGCAGCACCATCACGTTCCGCAGCCCGCGCTTCTGCGCCCGCGCGCGGATCAGCTCGCAATCCGAACGGCGCGTTTCGATCAGCACCAGATCGATGTCCGGGTGGCGCGCGGCGTGGTCCAGCGCGAACGCTCCCCTGCCCGGTCCGATCTCCAGCTCCAGGGGCGCCGCGCGGCCGAAGTCGCGCGCCCAGTCGGGGAAGACCTCTTCCGGTTCCTGGCATCCGATCGACATCCGGCCCGCGAAATAGCCGTTCCTTGCCACCGATCTCAAGCTATGCTTTGAGGGGCCGACCCTCTGGAGGCTTCGCTATGTGGCAGCGCATGAAGCGCGCGTTTCGCTCGATGTTCGGCTGGATGATCTCCGCGGCCGAAGATCCCGAGCTGATCCTCGAGCAGAACATCCGCGACCTGAACGACCAGGTCCCGAAGATGAACGAGTCGATCGCCATGGTGAAGGCGAACGTCACGCTGCTCGACAAGGAGAACCAGAAGTACAGGAACGACGTCGCCGAGCTGACCTCCAAGGTGAAGGCCGCCATCCAGGCCAATCGCGACGACATCGCCACCACGTATGCCACGCAGCTCCAGACGGTGAAGTCGGCGCTCAACCGCAACGAGCAGCAGCTGATGGCGGCGCGGCAGGCCTTCGACAAGGCCATGCAGGTGAAGCAGGCCTTCATGCGCGAGAAGGACCGCAAGACCAACGACGCCATGCAGGCGCTCCGCGACGCCCGCCGGGCCAAGTGGCAGAGCAAGGTGGCGGACGCGATGGAGAGCTTCCAGGTCGCTGGCATCGATGCCACGCACGACGAGATGCTGCAGAAGATCCAGGAGCGCACGGCCGTCAACGAAGCGCGCATGGACATGGCGATGTCGAACGTCGACACGCAGGGGATGAAGATCGAGGAGGAGGCGGAGAAGATCCGCGCCAACGAGCTGCTCAAGCAGTTCAAGCAGGAGATGGGGATGGAGGCGCCTGCGTCCACGCCGGAAGGGCAGAAGACGCTGGGCAGCCGCGAGGGCGTGAAGTCGTAACCGGCGATGGACGACAGCTACGTCAAGGACGCCTTCCTGATGAAGCCGAACCTGATCGGGCTCGGCGTCGGCGTGGTGGCGGCGGCCGCGCTGCCTTTCACCGGTCCGTTGCTTCTCGGGGTCGCCGCGCTCGAGGGCGTCTACTTGTGGTCCATGAGCAGGAATCCGAGGTTCCAGCGCATGATGCGTTCGCGCCGGGGACCGTAGCCGTTGTCGCACCGAAAGGTGCGGCTTTGCGGCTATGTTTGAGCGCGGACATTCGCCGGCTCCGGCCATGAGAGCTCTTCCGATATGTTCGTACGGCTGCGCGCTGCTCCTCCTCGCCGCGGCGGGCTGCTCGCGTTGCGGCGGCACTACGACGGCGAACGCGGCGGAGGAGCTCTTGCCCTTGCATCCCGCCGCCGCGGTCGTCACTGCGCCGCTCGGCGCCGTTGCCCGGCACCTCGCCGCGCTCATCGACCGCGCCTCGTCGCTGCCCGGCGGCGAACAGCTCGGAGAGGCGCGCCGCGTCGCCGCGGCGCAGCTCGGATTCGATCCGCTGGCCCGCGAAGGGCTGATTTCGGCCGGCTTCGATCCGGATCGCGCCGCCGCCGTGGCCTTCTTCGAGGCGCAGCCGCGCGCCGAGCTGATTGCTGCCCTCCCGGTGAGCAAGCCCGACCTGTTCCTGCAGACGATGCAGCGGCTTCTCGTCGATCGAGGTGGCTTTTCGCGCGCCGAAGGACAGTCGCAGTCCGCCACCCTCTTCGAGCGAGGCGGCACGCGGGTCGCCGTCTCCGTGGTGCGCGGATACGGCCTGTTCGCGCGCACCCGCGATCCGGCGGCCTCCATCGCGGAGGCCGGCGCCCGGCAGCCCGAGCAGAGTCTCGCGCGCGACCCGGGTCTGGCGGCCGCGCGCAATCGGCTCGGGGCGCAGGACTTCGTCGGCTGGGCCCCGGCGGGCAGCGGGATGCCGCGGCGGTACACGGCGAGGACGCTGCCCGGCGACGTGGCCGTGTCGCTGCAAGCCTCCCAGCAAGGAGCCGCCTCGCGACTGTTTGCGCAGCTTCCCGAGGCGGATGCGCGCAAGGCGCAGGCGGCGCTCCCCGGGGGCGGCGCGCCGCTGGTCGAGTTGCTGCCGGCGGATGCCCCGCTGCGGGCGCGCCTGGGCGTGGCGCCGGCGAAGCTCCTCGATTCGCTGCGCGGCGATCCGGATCTGGCGGCCGTCCTCGACCGCCTCCACGGGGCGGATGCGGAAGTGTTCGCCTCGCTCGCGCCCGGCGTGGCGGCGTCGCTCGGGGTCGCTCGCGGCGTGAACATCGGCGAGGCCATCGACTACGGATTCGACTGGCGTCGCAAGAGCCCGTTCGACACCGTCCAGCTGGTCGCGCTCGCGGAGGTGACCGACCGCCCGCGCTTGCTCAAGGCGTTCGGCCGGATCGCGAGGACCCTGCCCGATCTTGGAGCCCGCGTAGAACGAACCGGCGACGACTTCCAGGCGACCTACGCGGCTGGCAGGGGAGCACGCTTCGGCGTCCGCGAGATCGACGGCAAGGCGGTCGCATATCTGCTCGGCGGTCCTCTCCGCCCGGACGAGCTCCGGCGCACTCCGCGCTCGGCGAACCCCGAAGCAGCCGCGCTGTACGAAAGCGGCGGAGCCGCTGTGCGCGTGGATTTCGGCAAGCTCGCATCCGCGCTGCGCACGCTGCCCGACGGCGCATATGGCAGCGGGCCGCAGGCGTACGTCGCGCGCTCCATCGTCGGACAGGTGATCGAGCCGCTCCGGACCGTCCGCCTGTCGATGGCCGCCGAGTCGTTTGCCGATCGCCTCGGAGGCACGCTCGACGTCGAGCTGGTCGCTCCATGAGCGCGATCGAGCTCCGCGGCGTCACCAAGGGGTACCCTCCGCGGGAACCGGGACTTCCCGCGCAGGAGCTGCTGCGCGGCGTAGACCTGACGGTGCAGCGGGGCGAGTTCGTTGCCGTCGAAGGCCAGAGCGGGAGCGGAAAGAGCACCCTCCTGCACCTGCTCGGCGGCCTCGACCGCGAGTTCGACGGCACGGCGCACGTCCTCGGCTGCGATCTGCGCGCGGTGACCGACGCCGAGCTGGCGGCGCTCCGCCATACGCAGATCGGCTTCGTCTTCCAGAGCTTCAACCTGTTGCCGTCACTCAGCGCGTTGGAGAACGTGCTTCTGCCCGACTTCTTCGGCGACGGCGTCCCCGACGCGGAGCGGCGGGCGCGGGAGGCGCTCGAGCGGGTCGGCCTCGCGGACAAGGAACGCGCCCGCCCGGTGGCGCTCTCCGGCGGCGAACGCCAGCGGGTCGCCATCGCCCGCGCGCTGCTCGCGCGGCCGCCCTTGCTGCTCGCGGACGAGCCCACCGGAAACCTCGACGCGAAGACCGGACAGGGCGTGATCGATCTCTTCCGTCAGCTCCATCGGGAGGGGATGACGCTCCTGATCGTCACGCACGAGGCGCGCGTCTCGCACGCCGCGAACCGCGTCCTCGTGCTGCGCGAAGGCGTTCTCCAGACCGAGGGCGCCGAGTCGATGGAGACGGAATGAGGGTGGGCAAGCTCATCCGGCTGGCCCGTGGCAACCTCGTCCGTGAGCTGGGTGCGCTCGCCGTCAGCGCCGGAGGCGTCGCTCTGGGGACGGGCTGCCTGGTCTTCTTCCTCGCCTTGGGCACTGGCCTGCAGGACGTGGTCCACGACGTGTTCCCGGTGAGCACGCGGGAGGTCGAAGTGGTCGTCCCGCAACTCGCCATCGGAAGCCTGCTCGGCGAGCAGAAGATCGACGAGGCGACCGTCCGGCGCCTGCGCGCCGTCCGTGGGGTCGCTGCCGTCTATCCGAAGATGCAGCTCCGGATTCCCGCCGTGAGCCGCTACAACGGCACGTTCTTCGGGCGCGAGATGCGCGTGGGTCTGGAGGTCGTCGCGACCGGGCTGATGCCTGAGCTGGTCGGCCCCGATGCGCGCATGCCGTTCGACGACCGCGGCGAGTCGCAACCCATCCCCGTCGTCATCAACCGGCGGCTGCTGGAGCTCTACAACAAGGTCTTCGCGCCCCAACGAAACCTGCCGCGGCTGACCGACTCGATGTTGATCGGCTTCCAGCTCCCCGTCGAGCTGGGCCGCAGCTTCATGACCTCCCGCACGCTGCCGAATCCCCAGGACACTTCCATGCTGGTGGTCGGCTTCTCCGAACGGGCGACGCTGGCGGGCGTCTCGATGCCGCTTGCAGCCATCCAACGGATCAACCGCAAGTACGGCGCCGACGCCGACACGTATTCGAGCGTCCTGGTCCGCGCCCAGAACGCCGACGAAGTCACCGACCTCGCCGCCGCGGTGCGAAAGCTTGGCCTCGAGATCGACGACACCGAGCGCCGCTACGCCGTGCAGATCGGGGCCGCGGTGGAGCTCGTGACCCTTGCGCTGTCGCTGCTCGCCGCGCTGATCACCGGCCTCGCAGCGGTGAACACCATGCAGGCGTTCTATGCCAGCGTGCGCGAGAGGACGCGCGAGATCGGCGTGCTCCGCGCCGTGGGAGCGACCCGCGGCGACGTCGCGGCCGTCGTCCTGGTGGAAGCAGCGGCCACGGGCCTGGCCGGGGGCGCCGTGGGAGTCGCGCTGGCGCGCATCGCAGCGGCGCTGCTCGATCGGCTGGCGCGCACCGGGCTGCCGGACTTCCCCTTCAAGCCGACGACGTTCTTCTCCTTCCAGCCCGGGCATGTCGCCGTCGGCCTCGGCGTCGCCCTGCTCGCCGCCCTGCTGGGCGCGTTCCTTCCCGCCCGCGCCGCGGCGCGCCTCGATCCAGCAAAGGCCTTGACCGAGAGCTGACGCGTCCGCAGCGTCCGTGGATGAGCGACAGCGACAAGCGCAGGGCGCGGGCGGCGAAGCCACACCGGGATGTCGGCGATTCAGGCGGGAACACGCCGCGAGGCGGCGACGTCGAGGGCCTCGCCGGACCGGGTGAGAGCGGCGGTCCGGCAGGCGTGCAGCGGAGCGGTGGGCTCGAAGAGAACCGGGAGCGCAGCGGCACCGGCGTTTCCCCCGGAATGACACCCGGCGATCTGCAGAAGACCCCTGATGACCTCGTCGAAGGGTGGAGCAAGGAGTAGCTCGCCCATTCTGTGTTAGTTGCGACGGGTGGGCCGGGGCCGCCTCGAAGCATTCAGCGACGGCGTCATCGCCATCATCATCACCATCATGGTGCTGGAGCTGAAAGCGCCACACGAGGCGAGCGCCCACGCCCTGGCTGCGCAGGCGCCCGTCTTCCTCAGCTATGCGCTGTCGTTCCTGGTCGTCGCGATCATGTGGGTCAACCACCACCATCTGCTGCATGCGATCCGCGCCGTGGACGCGCCGCTGCTCTGGTGGAACAACGCCCTCCTCTTCGCCATGTCGCTGATCCCGTTCTCCACCGCCTTTCTGGGCGAAAACCCTCGCTCGCCGCTGGCCGTCGGCGTCTACGGTTCGAACCTGGCGCTGGCCGGGTTCGGGTTCTTCCTCTTGCGCGGCGCGGTCGCCCGCCGCGCCGATCCCGCGAACCAGGAAGCGCACCGGCAGCAGCAGCGCAAGAATCTCCTCACCGCCGGCCTCTACGCGAGCGCCGTTCCGCTCGCATACGTCTCGATCTGGATCTCCTTCGGCATCTACCTCTTGATTCCCGCCCTCTACTTCATGCCGGAGCGGAAGCTCGAAACTGCCTCGTGATACCGTCCGCTGCGCAGCGGGGCGCGAAAGGTTAAGAAAGGACGCCATGCCGAGGAAGTCCCGTTCGCTCTCGTCCGATCCGCTGGCGTCGTTTCCCGCCTGGGCGCGCATGCTCGCCGAGCGGTACTACACGAAGACCATCTCCACGTTCATCCTGCACGGCGCCGTCCGCGATCTGCAGCCTGCGGATGACGGCAAAGGCGGCCGCCGCTTCGTCTCGCTGCGCAGCTTCCTCGCCGACGAGCTGTTCGGCACCCGCGATCTCGTCGTCTTCTACGACCGTTCCGGCGGCATCCGGCTCGCGACGCCGGAGATGCAGAAGGACTTCATGGGCGCCGTGGCCGGCTACGACACCCTGTTCGGGACCGACTACGCCAAAGCGGTGCCCAAGGACCCCGCCCGCGCCTTTCCGCTGCTCGAGTCGTACGCCCGCGTCCGCATCGCCGACGGGAAGAGCCTCGCGGTGATCATCGATTTCGCCGAGACCGTCGCCCCGGCCGGCGATCTCGGGTACATGCCGGGCGAGGACCGCTACTCGCTGGTGACGCTGGTGAAGTGGGCGCAGGATCCGCAGTTCCTCACCGCCGACTTCTCCGTCTGCCTGATCGCCGAGAACCTCGCCGAGCTGAATCCGCGCCTGGGGCGGAATCCCTACGCCGCGTCCATCGAGCTGCCGCTCCCCGACGAGAAGGAGCGCTTCGAGTACGTGGAGTGGAAGATCGCCCAGTCCGGCAAGAAGCGGGCGGACATCTCCGAGGTCAACGCGGAAGCCCTCGGCCAGATGACCGCGGGCATGTCGCGCGTCGCCCTCGATCGGGTGCTCACCGAGGCCATCGCAGGCCCGCGGCTGACGGTTGCGAGGCTGAAGGAGAAGAAGAAGGAGATCATCCAGGCGGAGTGCCACGGGCTCCTCGAGTTCATCGAGCCCGCGCATTCGATCGACATGGTGGCCGGCCATGGCAAGGCGAAGCAGCTGTTGCGGCAGGCGGCGAAGGCCATCCAGTCGGGCAAGCGCGACGTGGTCCCGATGGGGTTCCTCATTGCCGGACCTATCGGAACCGGCAAGACGTTCCTCGCCACCTGCTTCGCCGGCGAAATCGGCATCCCCTGCGTGAAGTTCCTCAACTTCCGTTCCCAGTGGCAGGGGGTCACCGAAGGGAACCTGGAGAAGATCTTCAACCTGCTGAAGGCGATGTGGCCGGTGGCGGTGATCGTCGACGAGGCGGACGCCTTCCTCGGCAACCGGAACGCGCAGGGCGACAGCGGCACGAGCGCCCGCGTGTTCTCCCAGATTGCGACCTTCATGGGGAACACCGAGTTCCGCGGGAAGATCGTCTGGTTCCTGCTCACTTCCCGGCCCGACCTGCTCCCCGTCGATCTCAAGCGGCAGGGGCGCGCGGAGGAGCACCTCGCCCTCTTCTACCCGGAGTCGCACGACGAGCGCGTCGAGCTGGTGAAGACGATGGCTCGCAAGGCGAAGGTGAACTTCGACGGCGAAATCACCGCCGTCCTGCCGCCGGACCTGCCGAAGATGTCCGGCGCCGACATCGAGGCCGCTCTGGTCCGCGCCAGGCTGCGCGCGGTCACCGACCGCCGCGAGAAGGTCACGGCGACCGATCTGCGCGAGACGTTCGCGGACTTCGTCCCGCCGAGCTATCCGCTGGAGGTAGAGCTGCAGACCCTGGTCGCGGTCAGCGAGTGCACCTCGCGAGAGCTGTTGCCAGAATCCTACCGGCAGAAGCCGCGCGACGAGATCACCCGCCGCATCCGCGAGCTGAAGCTCCTCCTCTCGGAGCAGTGATGCAGCCGGGCGCGACCTTCAAGTTCCGCTACACGGTCACCGACGCGGACACCGCCGCCGCGCTGAAGCCGATCACCGGCGACGATTTTCCGCCAGTGTTCGCGACGACGAAGTGCATCGCCCTGCTCGAGCTCGCCGCCGGACACCTGCTCAAGGCGGAGTGCGGCCGAGGCCAGCTTTCGGTGGGCGTGGTCGTCGACGTGAAGCACACTGCGGCCACGCCCGTCGGCGCATGGGTGGAGGCGCAGGCTACCTATACCGGCCGCAACGGGCGCCTCTACGTTTTCGAGGTCGTCGCGCGCGATCCGGGCGGCGAAGTCATGCGCGGCCGCCACGAGCGCGGGGTGATCGACGAAGCGCGACTGCTCGAAGGCGCCGCGAAGCGCAGGTGAGGCGCGCAGCCGGCCTACACGCGGCACGCGATGCCTACAGCATTGCCCGTGGTGGGGTGAACGGCCGGTTCGGATCGCGATGCTACACTCGGCGCTCGACTGCGGGGAACGATGGGCGCGTGCGCCGGTTGTGGAAGAGCGGGCACCGATTCTCGCTGCGCTTTCTGCGGCGTCGCTCTTGCTCCGCGCGGCTATGCCGTCGAGAAGGTCCTGGCACAGACGGATCACGGGCGCGTCTACCGCGCGCGATCCCCGGACGGAGCCATCGTCGCGCTCAAGGAGCTGCAGTTCGCCAGCGTTCCCGGCGCGCAGCAGATCGACGCGTTCGAGCGCGAGGCGGCGACCCTCAAGACGCTGCACCACCCGCGCATCCCTCGTTACGTCGACAGCTTCTCCGAAGGCGAGGGCGTCCATCTGCGCTTGTACCTCGCGGCCGAGTTCATCGAAGGCGAGCCGCTTTCGGCGCGGATCCGCCGCGGGCCGTTTCCCGAGGCGGAGCTGCGCGACGTCGCCGGACAGGTGCTGTGGGTGCTCCTGTACCTGCACAAGCTCGGGGTGCTGCACCGGGACATCAAGCCGGACAACCTCATCGTCCGGCCGGGCGGCGAGATCGTCCTCGTCGACTTCGGAAGCGCCCGGCAGCTCTCCGGAACGCACACCTACGGCTCGACGCTGGTCGGCACATTCGGCTACATGCCGACGGAGCAGCTCGGCGGCACGGTGGACGCGACCAGCGACCTTTACGCGCTGGGAGCGACGCTGCTCCATGCCGCCACGGGGAAGCCGCCCTCCGAGCTTCTCTCGAGCGACATGACGCTGCGGGTGCCTCGCGACGCGCCCCTGCGTGGATGGATCGCGGGCCTCGTGCAGCCGCGGCGCGAGAGACGGATGCAGAGCGCAGCGGCGGCGCTCGCCGCCCTGGAGGATCCGGCGCCGTCCCGAGCCGTCCGGCCGCGATTCGCCCTGCTCGCTGCCGCCGGCGTAGCGATGACGGCGCTGTCCTTCGTCCGCGGTTCCGCACCCGCCGCAGCCTCTGCGCCCGTGGTCCGAACGGCGTCGCCCCACGCGACTGGCGCTCCGTCTTCGCCACGACAGTGGTTCGCGATGGCCAAGCCGTTCTGCAATCCCGTGGAAGTGGCGCAGCTCATGGCGAGGCGGCCGGGCCCGTCCGGATGGGAGGGCACGGGTTATGTCGCCGGCTGCTGGGCATTGGCGGGCCGGATCGGCGAGGCGCGTTCCGCGCTCGCCCTCGTTCCCGAGCAGGAACGCTGGCGCGCCGCGGGAATCGTCTTCGACCTGGGCCACCCGGTAGCCGACGCAGGCGACGATATCGCCGCCGCGCCGATCATGAATCTCGTCCTCGAGTCGTGGCCAGCTCATTTCCAGGCGCTGTACCACGCCGGGATGAGCGACTACGCGCTGGGCAATGCGGAGCGCGCGCGCACGCACCTCACTGGGTTCCTGCGCCTCTACAAGGAAGAGGACGGTTTCACACGCAACGCCCGGAATGCGCTCGCCAGGCTGCGCTGACCGCGACTAGCCCCGGCGCGGGGTCGCGCCGGCTGTCTCGCAGCGCCGCGGGGGTCCGCGCGCTGCCTGGGGACTAGCCCCGGCGCGGGGTCGCGCCGGCTGTCCCGCAGCGCCGCGGGGGTCCGCGCGCTGCCTGGGGACTAGCTCTCGCGGACGGCGATGGTCTGGCCGACCTGCAGCGCCCGCGCACGCCGGCCGCTCAGCCCATTCAGCTTGCGAAGCTTGTCCACCGTCGTGGAGAACTTGGCGGCGATGGTCCAGAGCGTGTCGCCGGCCTTGACCGTATAGAGGGTTCCCGGGACGCGCTTTGCGGCGGGCGCGGGATCCGGCGGGGCGGCGCGCAGCTGCATGCGTCCCCGCGCACGTCGATCCTCGAGCTGCGAACCGGCGAGCATCCCGCGCGACGCGCCCGCCATCGGGATCACCAGCATCCGGCCCGGCTTGATCTGCCTGTAGCTGCGGATACCGTTGGTGCGGAGGATGGCCGCTTCGGTGACGCCGTACGCGCGGGCGATCTTCCCCAGCGGCTCGCCCTTCTCCACCCGGTGCTCGGTGAAGCTGAGCCGATCCTTCGCGTCCAGCTTCTCGTACTCGGCGAGGAACGATTCCCGCTTTGCCTGCGGCAGCCGCAGCGTGTATCCGCCCGGCGGCGTGCAGAACCGGCGCAGCTCAGGATTCAGGTCCCGCAACTCCTCGAAGGCGATCCCTGCCGCCTTGGCGACCACGTGCAGGTCGGTGGCGTCCGGCACCCGCACTTCCTCGAAGTCGCGCGGCTGATCGTAATCGACGTGGAAGCCGAATCGCTCGGGGTGCTTGGCGATGAGCGCCGCCGCGATCAGCTTGGGGACGTAGTGCTTCGTCTCCGCTCGCAGCGTCCGCCCGCGCCCCATCATGCGCCAGAAGTCGGTGGTCTTCTCCTTGCGAATGGCGCGGCTGATCTTCCCCTCGCCGGCGTTGTAGCCCGCCCAGGCCAGGTACCAGTCGCCGTGGAAGCGCGCCTTCAGCTCCTTGAGATACTTGGAAGCGGCGATGGTCGACTTGTACGGATCGCGCCGCTCGTCGACCCAGAAATCGGTGAGCAGCCCGTACCGTCGCGAGGTGCCGACCACGAACTGCCAGGGGCCGGCGGCCTTGGCGAACGAGTATGCGTAGGCGCTGAACCCGCTCTCGATCATCGCCAGGTACACGGTGTCGAGCGGCAAGCCTTCCCGCTCCAGCACCTTGCGCATCATCGGGATGTAGCGGGTGCTGCGCGTGAGCCACTTGCTGAAGTGCTCGCGGGCGTCGGTCTGGAAGAAGCGGATATAGGCGACCACCGCGTCGTTCATCTCGACGGGGATGTCGTACTTGGCGCGCAACTCCTCGTCGGAGATTCCCAACAGCTCGGGGATCTTCGCCGCGACGCTGCCCGCCGGTGCGGGGTCGGCGAGAGGAGCGCCGTCGAGGCCGGTGCCGAGGGCGGTGGAGAGATCGCGCGCGATCGGATCGGTCGGGTCGAGGCCGACGGAGATGCCGTCCCTGGGTCCGGCGCCGGGAGCCTGTGGGACGAGCCCCGCCTTTTCCTCCGCCTTGCGCACGGCCTCGAGCTCGGCCGCGCTCTTCTCCACTTCCGCCTGCGCGTCGGCGTCGTCGTCGGACAGATCCTCGGGCTTCTGGTCCTCGGGCTTCTGTTCGGTTTCGCGCGCGGCCTCGGGCTCGCGCGCGTTGTCGCCCCAAGGGTCTTCCTGCGCCCGCACTGCGGACGCCACGAAGACGGCTGCGAGCACGGTGGCGATCGCGGAGCGCAACCTTTCCCTCCTACTGGCCGCTGAGCGCTCTGTCAAAGTACACACCGACGCACATCGGAGGCAGCGCCCGGAGCAAGAATCACCGGCGCGGCGCGCTTATTTCAGCGTGTCGATGAACGCGGCCACGGCCCGTCGCGTCTGCGCAGGTCTCTCCAGCTGGGGAATGTGGCCGCAGCCCTGCAGCATCTCGACCCGCGCGCCCGCGATCCGCGCGAAGTCCTCCACGCTGCGCAGCGGCAGCAGCCGATCCTGCGCTCCCCAGAGGATCAGCACCGGCACGTGGATGTCGGTGAGCACGTCGAGACCGAGCGAGCGATCGTTGCCGGCGCGGGCATCGTCGAGGATGCGCTGCACGGTCGGAGTGCCCCAATGCCGCGCGAAATCGCGCGCCACCAGCCAGAAGGGCCACGGCGTCCGGTGAAAGAGCAGCCGCGCCATGTGGGCCGCGCCCAGGTTCGGGTCGTCGAACGCGCGCGGCAGCGCCGTCATCGCCTCGTCGGACAGCTCCGCGCCGGCGGGGTTCATTCCCACCACGCCCGCGCAGAGATCGGGGCGCTCGTGCGCGGCATAGAGCGCCAGCGCTCCTCCCAGCGAATTGCCGATCAAAACGACCTTGCCGCGGTGTTCGCGAGCCATCTCTTCGGCGCAGGCGATCACCACCGCCCCGTACTCGCGCGCGCTCAACGGACCGCTGGCGGGCTGCGGCGAGCGGCCGTGGCCTGGCAGCTCGAGGAGGACGACGCGGGGCGACCGCGGGACGAGGGCGGGTACCAGCGGCGCGATGGAGCTGGCGGACCCTCCCAGTCCGTGCAGGAGCAGGGCGGCTGGTCCGACCCCATGTCCTGCGAACGCGTAGCGATGCACGCGGTAGCCGTGGAGCGACGCCGTCCAGCTCTCGGCGCCCTGCGCTAGCATCGCTCCGTGCGCGAGACGCATCAGCAGATCGAGCGAGAGATCGGGGACGCCGCGCAACGCGAGCTGACCTCCCTGCGCGAGCACGCGGCGCGCCGCCAGCCCCAGACGCTTGCGCTGCGAGGCGAGGGCGAGCCAGAGGCGGCGCGGCTCCGGATGTCGTTCGAGGGCCTCGGCCAACGTCTCCTCACTCATGCGCTGGGCCGCCGGGCCTGGGATGCGCCTTCTCCCCCTTCGCCAGGGGGTGGCCGTGTCCGGGTCCGACGATGTACGGGCGGTATTTCGCGTCGTCGAAGTGAGGCGAGTTGGCGGCCTCGTGGCAGCGCATGCAGGCAGTGTCGGGAACCTCGCGCTGGATGAACGCACCCGCGGCGTCCTTCACGTGATGGCTCCCCGGCCCATGACAGTCCTCGCACTGCACGTCGCGTCTCCCGACTCCCTTTCCTTCGATGCCGGGCCCGCCGAGCTGGGTGCGATCGATCCGGCAGACGCCTCCCGGCTGTTGCCACCCGGTGACGTGGCAGCGGATGCAATCGAGGCTGTATTGCTTCTCGACCGCGACCAGCGTGGCGTATGCGCGGGCGTGCTTGGTCTGCGTCCAGAAGGCGACCGCGTCCTCGTGGCATTGGACGCATCCGGTGACCCCGAGGAAAGCGCGCTCGCCCTTCGCCGGCGGCGGGCAGGTCTCCGGCTGCCGTTGCGCTTCCGCAAGATTGAGCTCCGTCACCTGGTGGTCGTAGGCATCGACGAGCTTCTGCGCATCCTTGTCCGACCCGACCTGTCCGGTGAGAGGCAGGAACGAGGCGCGCACCCACGACGTTCCCGCGGCCGGCTGCGGCGCGGGCGCCGCCGTGAGCGCGCGCTTGCGCTCCTCCAGCTCGCGGATCTTCGCCTCCAGCTGATCGCGGCGCTGCGGCGCCGACCGGATCTGCGCGCGAAAGCGTTCGATGCGCGCGTCGAGACCCCTGATCTCCTCTTCGCGGTCCTCCGGCGAAGGCAGAAGTGCCGGCGGGCCATCGCCGAGATGGACGTCGACGCGCAGGAGGCTCTGTCCGTGCCCTTCGACCGCGAGCAGCGGCGGGAGACCCGGATCCTTGGCGTTCGGGTCGGCGGCGGGATCGTCGCGGCGGCCGAGGATGACCAGATCGACGCCGGCCGCCCGCGCCGCGGGAAGGAGCGCTTGCGCAGCGGTGAACGCGCTCGCTCCGCGCGGGTGAAGGAGAAGGACCACGATTCGCGCGCCCTGCTCGCGCAAGCCGCGGCTGCGCGCTGCGATCGTCGCCCCGGGATCCGTCTCGAATCCGGCGGCGAACAGGCCCACCTTCACCGGTCCGGCATCGGCGATCAGCGTCGCGCGGGCGCCGGGAAGCGGCGCGACACCTGCATCGAGCAGCGGAACCCCCAGAGCCGTCTCCGAGACGAACGGCGCGCCCAGCGCGAGGTCCCGTGCGCCGACGGCGCGAGCCGCGGCTCCGAGCATCTGGTCGCCCCTGGCCAACGTGCGCGCTTTGAGCTGCCGCTGCGTCAGCATCTGCGCCGGCGGGCGCGCCGGGCTCTCGAAGAGGAGGTCGCCCGCATCGACGAAGAGCAGGTTCGGATCGGACCTTCGCAGGCTCTGCATCAGCGCCACGGCGCGGGGAAGGCCGCCGCGCTGATCGGGCGCGCAACCGCAGGGAACGATCTGGCCGGCGACCGAGGCCGAGAAGACGAGGGTCACCCGATCGACCGGCCCGGGCCCTGCCTGCTGCGTTTCGGCGGCCCGCGCGGGGGCCGGCGCTTTCGGCGCGGCGCAGGCCACCGCCAGCGAGACGAGGAGCAACGAGCGCACGGGGCGGATCTGCTACCAGAGGGCGGGCGCGAAGGACAACCTTGCTCTGCGGGCTGGCCGCCGATACAAGCGTGCGCGATGTCAGTGGAAGCGCTCAGCCATGCCGCGCCGTTTGCCGCCCGCGCACAGCCGCGCGCGCCGGCGACCGGCCCTTGCCGTCCGATTCAGCCGGTCCGGCTGGGACCGCTGGTGCTACCGAATCGGTATTTCCTCGCGCCGCTCGCGGGCGTGTCGGACTGGCCGTTCCGGCTGCTCTGCCGGGAGATGGGCGCCGCCATCGCGCACACGGAGATGATCAGCAGCCACGGCCTCGTGCACGGCGGCGATCAGACGCTCAGCTATCTCGAGCGGCCCGCGTCGGAGCGGCCGTTCGCCATCCAGGTCTTCGGACACGATCCCGAGGTGCTCGCCGCGGGCGCCCGCATCGCCGTCGAGAATTACGGCCCCATCGACGCCGTCGATATCAACATGGGCTGCCCGGTGAAGAAGGTCTGCTGCCACGGCGCCGGCGCCGCCATGCTGAAGGATCCGCATCTCGTCGAGCGGACGGTCCGCAACGTCGCGGCTGCTGTCGCTCCTCTGCCGGTCACGGTCAAGCTCCGCGCCGGTTGGGACGATCAAGCGCGAAACGCTCCCGACATCGCCCGGGCCTGCGAGCAGGGCGGCGCCGTGGCCGTAGGCCTCCATCCGCGGACGCGCGCGCAGATGTACCGCGGACGCGCCGACTGGGACCTGATCCGGCGCACCAAGGAAGCGGTGGGGATCTCCGTCTGGGGCTCCGGCGATCTGTTCACCGCCGAGGCGGCGCTGCGGATGCTCGCAGAGACCGGCGCCGACGCCGCGCGTATCGCCCGCGGAGCATGCGGCTATCCCTGGATCTTCCGCGAGCTGCTCGCGCTCGAGCGCGGGGAGACGCCGGCGCCGGTGACGGTGCAGGAATGGCGCGCCACCATCCTCCGCCACGTGCGCATGGCGATCGAGGACAAGCAGGGCAAGCACCGCATCGTGCCCGCCGCCGGGTCCCCGCGGGCGCGCCCGTACCGGCCCAACGGAGGACACGAGCACCATGCGCTCGACACGCGCGAGGCCGAGCTGGCGGCGATCCGCGAGCTGCGCAAGCACCTGCTGTGGTACACGCGCGGCCGGCGCGGCGGGCTCGCGTTCCGCCGGATCGCTCCCGATCTGCACACCGAAGAGGACGTGCGGCGAGCGCTGGACCGCTTCTTTCCCGAGGACGGTTCCGTGCCTGCGGAAGTGAGCGACGAATCGGTGGGGTCGCGCGAGATGAGCGCAGAGGATTGATCCAGAACATGCCGCCGACCGTCCTCGCCCTGCTGTTGCTCGCCGTCGTCAGCCCCTTGAACCTGGAGAAGTCGTGCAACGCCGGCAACGCGGGCGACTGTCTCCAGTTCGGCATACGGATCCACGACGGCATTGGCGTACGGCGCGATCCTGCGCGCGCCGCTGACCTCTTCCGCAAGGCGTGCAAGGGCAACAACCAGGACGGTTGCGCGGACGACGCCTTCGCGCTCGCGGTGGGCGAAGGGCAAGCGCCGAATCCGCGGACCGCGATTCCCAAGCTGGAAAAGATGTGCAAGCAGGGACAGGCCCGGGCCTGCGGCAATCTCGGCGCGCTGTTCATGCGCGGCCTCGGCGGGCCGCAGGATGCGTTGCGCGGGGAGAAGCTGCTCGAAGATGCCTGCAACAAGCGGGACGCGCGCGCATGCTCGAATCTCGCCACCCTCGCGTACCGCGCCGGCGATGCGGAACGGGCGGAGCAGCTAGCGGAGGCGGCGGACGATCTCGGGGATCCGGTCGGCTACGCGCACCTCGGCGACCTCTATGCGCGGACGAACGACACCGTGCGCGCCATCGTCTACTTCAAGCACGCGTGCGATGCGGGCATGGCGCACGGGTGTGCCGGCCACGGCTTTCTCCTCCTGGAGAGCGGGATCGACGAGAAGAAGGGACGCGAGCTGTTGCAGCGCGGGTGCGACGGCGGGGAAACGCAGGCCTGCGACGCGCTCCGGAACCCGAAATGAGCGGGACCCGAAGTGAGCGGGAAGTTTAGTCGGCTCCGGGGGTTCTGGTAGCCTGCGGCAGCCGCAAAGGAAAGGCACCTTGAGCGCCCAGCCTGCGACCGACATCCGCCTCCTCAACGATCGCATCCAGCAGGAATCGGCGTTCGTGGACGCGCTGATCCAGCAGGCCGCGCAGGTCATCGTCGGGCAGCGGCAGATGATCGAGCGGCTCCTGATCGGGTTGATCACCGGCGGGCACGTGCTGCTGGAAGGCGTTCCCGGGCTGGCCAAGACGCTGACGGTGAAGACGCTCGGCGACTGCCTCCAACTCTCCTTCAAGCGCATCCAGTTCACGCCGGATCTCCTTCCGGCCGACCTGGTGGGCACGCAGATCTATCAGCCGCAGACGCAGAGCTTCACGGTGAAGAAGGGGCCGCTGTTCGCGAACCTGATCCTCGCCGACGAGATCAACCGCGCGCCGGCGAAGGTCCAGTCCGCGCTCCTCGAGTCGATGCAGGAGAGGCAGGTCACCATCGGAGACCAGACGTTCCCGCTCCCTGCCCCGTTTCTCGTGCTGGCGACCGAGAACCCCATCGAGCAGGAAGGGACGTATCCGCTGCCGGAGGCGCAGGTCGACCGGTTCATGCTGAAGGTGAAGGTCGGCTACCCCACGCGGCAGGAGGAGCTGCTGATCATGGATCGGGTCGCAGGCCGGGAGCTGCCCCGCCCCGCGGCGGTCGTGACTCCCGAGCAGCTCCTGCGCGCGCAGAAGGTCGTCAGCGACATCTACATCGATCCCAAGGTGAAGGAGTACATCGTCAACCTGGTGCTGGCGACGCGGGACGCCCCGGCGGCCGGCCTCAACGACATGGCCGGAACCATCGAGTACGGCGCCTCGCCGCGAGCGACCATCTACCTGAACCTGGCGGCGCGCGCGCACGCCTTCCTCCGTCACCGCGGCTTCGTCACGCCCGAAGACGTCAAGGCCGTCGCCTACGACGTGCTCCGCCACCGGATCTCGCTCACCTACGAAGCGGAGGCGGAGAATCTGACGCCGGAGAAGGTGATCCAGAAGATCCTCGAGAAGATCGAGGTCCCGTGAGTTCGAATGGCGGCGCCCGCAGAGCTCATCCGCAGGATCCGGCGCATCGAGATCACCACCCGGCGCGCGGTGCAGGACACGCTCGCCGGCGGCTACCATTCCGTCTTCAAGGGGCGCGGAATGGCGTTTTCCGAAGTCCGCCCCTACCAGCCTGGCGACGAGATCCGCTCCATCGACTGGAACGTGACGGCGCGGATGGGCGAGCCCTTCGTCAAGGTCTTCGTGGAGGAGCGCGAGCTGACGGCGCTGATCGCCGTGGACCGCAGCGCTTCGCAGGACGCCGGCGTCGCGCCGCAGGCCAAGGCGGAAGTCGCGGCGGAAATCGCCGCGCTGCTGGTCTTCTCCGCCCTGGAGAATGGTGACCGGGCGGGGCTGCTGCTGTTCACCGACCGGATCGAGCGCTACGTTCCGCCGCGCCGCGGAATCAAGCACGGCCTGCGCCTGATCACCGAGACGCTGGCGTTCCGGCCGCGCGGTCGGGGCACCGATCTGGCCGCGGCGCTCGGCCATCTGACCACCGCGCAGCGACGGCGCGCGGTGGTGTTCGTCGTCAGCGACTTCCTCGCCGGGGGATACGAGGCCGCGCTGGCCGTGCTGGCGCGCCGGCACGACGTGGTTCCGGTGGTGGTGAGCGATCCGGTGGAGGAGAAGCTGCCGCAGATCGGCGGGCTCTGGCCGGTGGCGGACGCCGAGACCGGCGAGATGGTGCTCCTGGATCTCTCCGATGTCCGCACGCGCCGCGCCTACGAGGCGCGGGCGCGCGAGCGGGTGGAGACGCGCGACCGGATGTTCCGGCGCCTCTCGCTCGATGCCGTGCGCGTCCGCCCGGGCGACGACTACGTCGCTCCCCTCGCTGCGCTGTTCCGCGCCCGCACGCGGAGGCGCACGGCATGATCGCGGCGCTGCTCCTCGCGCTGGCGGCGCCGGTCGGCGAGGCCACCCCCCTCGCGCTCGAGCTGCGCGTGGAGCCCGAAGAAGTCACGCTCGGCGAGCACGTCTCGGTCCGGATCGCCGTGGAGCACGACGCGCGCGACGTCTACTCGCTCGAGGCCGTCGACCCGGCGCCGCTCGCAGTCCCTCCGGGGACCCCCCCGCCACAATCCCGCCGGGAGGAGCTGGGCAGTGGCAAGGCGCGGACGGTCTTCGAGGTCACGCTTGCCGACTATGCGACCCTCGAGCCGCGGGTCCCGGATCTCAAGCTGGCGGTCAGCGGTCCGGATGGGCCGCGGCAGCTGTCCGTGCGAGGACGACCCCTGAAGTTTCGCAGCGTGGTGGCGGAGGAGGCCCAAGGCTCGCCCGAGCGCGCGCATCACGGGCCGAAGCCACCGGTTCCGGTGATCGTCCGCAGCTTTCTCTGGGCCTGGCTGCTCGCCGCGCTCGCCGTTGCTGGCGCCCTGATCGCGATGCGCAAGCGGCTGCTCGAGCGTTGGCGGAAGCGAAAGCCGGCGGCGCTGCCCGAGATCCTTTTCGACGACGCCGCCTTGCAGCGACTCGCGGCCCTCCGCGCCGACGCCCCCTGGGCGCGGAGCCAGGGCCGCTCGGCGATCTTCGCTCTCTCGGAGATCGTCCGCGCCTACCTCGGCTCCCGGCTGCAGTTCAACGCCCTGGATCTCACCAGCGAGGAGTTCGTCGCCGAGCTGCGGCGGCGCAGGCTGATCGGGCTCGATCTGGCCGGCCTCATCGAGCAGCTGCGCTGGGAAGACCTGGTCAAGTTCGCGAAGCTGGAACCGACGCCGGAAGAGTGCCTGCGCGGAATCGACCTCGCCGAGTCGGTGATTCGTCACACCCGTCCGCTGCGATCGCTGCCGGTGAAGGCCGCATGACCTCGGGCGCGCTCAGCTTCGCGCACCCCTGGGCGCTTCTCGGTCTTCTCGCGCTCGCTCCGGCGGCCTGGCTGCTCCGGCGGAGGCGAACCACGCTGCCGCGGCTGCGGGTGCCGGACGGCGAAGGCGCCCGAAGCGTCGCGCCGTCCACCTGGGCGCGGCTCTGGTGGCTGCCGGGCGCGCTGCTCCTCGCTGCGGTGGCGCTGACCAGCATCGGCGTCTCCGGACCGCGGCTGCGGGCCTCCCGCCGGCAGGATCTCTCGGTCGAAGGCATCGACATCGTCGTCGCGTTCGACCTCTCCACTTCCATGCTCGCCGCCGACTTCCGCCCCAAGGACCGGATCACCGTCGCGAAGGAGGTGCTGAAGAGCTTCATCGCCTCGCGGCAGAACGACCGGATAGGGCTCGTGGTGTTCGCGGGCGAGGCATACACCCAATGCCCGCTGACGCTCGACTACAAGGTGCTCGAGTCGCTGCTCGATCAGGTGCGCACCGGCGTAATCGTCGACGGCACCGCCATCGGCAACGCGCTGGGAACGGCGGTGAACCGGCTGCGCGAATCCGAGGCGAAGAGCCGCGTGATCATCCTCATCACGGACGGCGACAACAACGCCGGCAACCTCTCGCCGCTGCAGGCGGCGGGGATCGCCAAGGATCTCGGGATCAAGGTCTTCACCATCCTGATCGGCAAGGGTGGCCGCGTCCCTTATCCCACCGGGACCGATCTGTTCGGCCGCACCACGTACGAGCCGGTGGAGATCGACGTCAATCCCGAGCTGCTCCAGCAGATCGCCAACCTCACCGGTGGCTCCTATTACGCGGCGACCGACAAGGAATCGCTGGAGAGAGGCCTCAGCGACGTGCTCGACAGCCTGGAGAAGAGCAAGATCTACGACGTGGGAGGAAGCACCCGCTACGACGAGTGGTACGCGCGCTTCTTCGTGCCGGCGGCGCTCTTCGGGCTTCTCGGCGTCGCCCTGCGCGGCACGCGCATGCAGGGGGCGCCATGACGGGGATCCAGACCACCCTGTTGGGCCAGCACATCCGCGTGCTCACGCCGCTCTTGCTCTGGATTGCGCCCCTGGGGCTGATCGCCGGTGTGCTGGCGGCCGTCCGATCCTGGCAGCGCCAGCAGCGCGTCGCGGCGCTCGTCCCGGGTCCGCGACTCGGGCACGTGATCCAGGGCGGCGGTTCCAGCCAGGGCATCGCGAAGGGTTCGCTGCTCGGGCTTGGACTCTTCTTCCTCTTCGTCGCCGCCGCCGGCCTGCAGTGTGGCGAGCGGACGGAGCTGGTGAAGCGCACCGGGATCGATCTGGTCGTGGCGCTGGACGCGTCGAACAGCATGCTGGCGCGCGATGTGAAGCCCTCGCGGATCGAGCGCGCGAAGCTGGAAGTGACGGCGCTGCTCGATCGGCTGAAGGGAGATCGGGTCGGCCTGGTGGTGTTCGCGGGCGACGCGTTCATCCAATGCCCGCTGACCACCGATTACTCCGCCGCCCGGTTGTTCCTGCGCGCCGTGGCACCCGTCAGCATGGCCACGCAGGGGACCGCCATCGCGGACGCTCTCTATGAAGCCCGGGAAGTCCTCGAGGGCGGCGGGCGCGGCGAGGCGGGCAAGGCGGTGCTGCTCATCACCGACGGCGAAGATCACCGCGGCGATGCGATCGCCGCCGCTTCGGCCTTGGCCGACGCCGGGATCCGCATCTTCGCGGTGGCGGTCGGGGGGGCGGAGGGCGAACCCATCCCGGTGCTCGACCGCGAGGGCAATCTGACCGGCTACAAGAAGGACAAGGAGGGCCGCACCGTCCTCACCCGCACCGACGCGGCGGGCCTGCGCGATCTGACCGCGCGCGGCAACGGCCTCTTGCTCACCGCTTCGGGCGCCGATCTCGGAGTGCTGAAGTTCCTGCCGGAGCTGGAGAAGATCCAGAAGGGCGAAATCGAGTCGCGCCTCTCCGTCCAGTACGACGACAAGTACGCCTGGTTCGCCTGGCCGGCGTTCGCGCTGCTCTGCGCCGCCGCTGCGCTCGGCGAGGGCCCGCTGCGGCGGAGGCCGGCATGAGCGCGCTCCTCCTCGCCGTCCTGCTCGCCGCGCCGGAACGCGTGGTGATCGTGGCGAAGAAGAGCGAGCCCCCCGGCGTCGTCACGCGGCTGCGGCAGTCGCTCGCGCGTTCCGCGCGTCGCCTGTACGAGCGGGAGGACGACGACGTCGCCGAGGGAAACGCCTTGGCCGCGCAGGACGATCCCGAAGGCGCGCTGCGCGAATACGACCGCGCCCGCGCGCGGTTGCCGGAAGATGCCCGCCTCGCCTTCGACCGCGCGGCCGTGCTCCTCAAGCTCGATCCATCGAAGGCAGCGGAAGCGGCCAGCGAGGCGACGCAGGCCCTCCAGCGCGGAGATGCGGACCTCAAGCCGAAGGCCGCCTACCATCTCGCCCTCGCGAACGAGGCGATGGGTCATGCGGAGGAGGCCGTCCGCCACTACGGCGCCGCCCTCGCGCTGGATCCGATGGATACGGACTCCAAGGTGAACCTCGAGCTGCTCCTGCGCACGCAGCAGGAACGGCGGCAGAATCCCGCCGGCCAACCGCGACCCGATCAACCCCCGCGACAGGGCGATCAACCGAAGCCCGAGCCGCAGAAGGGCGAAGCTCCACAGAAACGGGACCAATCGCGCCCGGAGGACCCGGGCGAACGACAGAAGCAGAGCGACGCGCAGCAGCGGCAGGACGACTCCGCGCAGCAGGAAGGCAGGAAGGAGCCCGAGCCACAGCCGCAGACCGGCCCGCGGGCCGCCCAGGACAAGCCGGTCGATCGCAGCGAGGCGCAGCGGTTGCTCGACGCCCTGCGCACGAGCGAAAAAAATCTGGAGATCTGGCGGTTCGCGAAGAAGAAGACGGAGGCGAGGAAGCGAAGTGATCCCGAGAAGGACTGGTAAAGCGTTTGCTCTGGCGTTTCTCCTTGCGCTGCCCGCGCTCGCGGCGGCGGAGGTGGAGCTGTCCGCGACGGCGGACGCGACGGAAATCGCCCTCGACGGCACCGTGACGTTGCGGATCTCCGCCACCTACGCCTCGAAGGCGGAGACCGGAGATCTCGTGGTGCCGGCGTTCGCCGACTTCGACGTCGTCAGCCGGTCGCACTCGGAACAGGTGACCTTTACGCTCTCGAGCAGCGCGCCGAGCTTTCGCAGGACGGTGATCACCTCGCTCGCGCTGACGCCCAGGCGCGTGGGCGAGCTCAGCATCGAGCCCGCGCGGCTCGAGTTCCATGGCAAGAGCTTCCAGACCGAGCGGATCCGGATCCGGGTCGTCCCCGCCGGCCAGGCCGCCCGCGGAGGCACGCAGTCGCCCGACGCTTCCGCCGATGACAGGCTCCCTGACAACCTCGATCCCTTTGCCGACGTGCATCCAGGGCAGCGCGACCTGGTGCTGCGGGCGGCGGTGGACAACGAGCGGCCATTCGTCGGTCAACAGATCTCGTATTCGCTCTACCTGCTCGCGCGAACCAACGTGAGCAGCATCGAGAAGCTGCAGATCCCGCGCCTGGACGGCTTCTGGAGCGAGGACGTCGAGGCCCCGCAGCAGCTCGTCCCCGAGCAGCGCATCCTCGACGGCGTCCCGTACACCGCATATCTGTTGAGGCGGCGCGCGCTGTTCGCGCTCCGACCCGGGAAGGCCACCATCGAGGCCGCCGAAGTCCAGGTGCTCACGGGCTTCGGAATGCTCTTCTCGCGCGGCAGCTCCCGGCGCACGTCGCAGGCGTTGCAGATCGACGTGCAGCCGCTGCCGCCCGGAAAGCCTGCCGGATTCGACGTCGGCAACGTAGGCCAGTGGACGCTCACCGCTTCGGCGGAGCCGTCCACCGCGCCCGTCGGACAGCCGATCACGTTCCGCCTGGTGGCGAGCGGACGCGGCAACATTCGCGACCTGCGGTTGCCCAGGCTTCCCGCGGTCCCCGGCATGCGCGCGTACGACGCCACCACCGCGGACAAACAGTCGGTCGAGCGCGGAGTGATCACCGGGACGCGCACCGTCGAGCAGCTTCTCGTTCCCGAGCGGACCGGTGCGGTCGAGATTCCCCCACTGGCGATGGACGTTTTCGACCCCATCCAGAAGCAGTATCGGACGGTGCGGACCGAGGCCATCCCGCTGCGGATCTCGGCGGCGCAGGTGGGCCAGCCTGCCGCGGAGCCGATCTCGCAGAACCTGCTCGGCGGCGGCGGGCTGCGACCGATCCGGCTGCGGCTGGGGTCCACGCAGCGCGCCACACCGCCGTGGGCAGACCCGTGGTTCTGGCCCGCCCTGGGATTGCCGCCGTTCGGCCTTGCGCTGCTCCTCGGGTTCGCCGGCCTGCGGCGGATGCTGCACGTGGATCCGGCTCGCCGGCGCGTCCGGCTGGCGCGAAACGCCGCCGAGAGGCGCCTGCGCGGAGCGCGCGCCCTGCTGGAGCGGGGCGAGCCGGTCGCGTTCTATGCGGAGATCGCTCGGGCCGTGACCGGCTATCTCGCCGACAAGCAGGGCGTCGCGGCGGCGGGACTCACCCGTGAGGAGCTCTCCTCGGCGCTGGTCGGGCGAGGCCACTCCGAGGAAACCGTTCGCAGGCTCGTCCGCGTCCTCGACGACTGCGACCGGGCGCGGTTCGCTCCGGGCAGCGGCGACGCCCCCGCCCGCGAAGCGATGCTTGGACGCGCCGACCAGGTGCTGAGCGAGCTGGACCGGAGGAGCGCTTGACGGTGCTGCTCGCAGCGCTGCTCGCCGCGGAGGCGGGAGGCGTGCAGCTTTTCGCCGACGCGAACGCCGCGTATCTCTCCGGAGACGTCTCGCGCGCCGTCGCGGCGTACGAGGCGCTCGTCTCCGAAGGCGTCGCCTCCACGGAGCTGGAGACCAACCTGGGCGCCGCTTATCTACGCCAAGGCAAGCGCGGGCTGGCGGTCCTGCATTTCGAACGCGCGCTGTTCCTGGAGCCCGGCGACGACGACGCCCGGGTGGATCTCGTCGAAGTGCGCCGCGGAAACGTCGACCGCCTCGAGGGTGATTCGGACGAAGGCGGAAGCCAGGCCGTAGCGCGCCTGCTGGCGCCGCTCCCGGGTCCCGAGGGCGCTTTTGCATTGGTCGTTCTCTGGGCGGCGGCCTGGGTCCTGCTGGGGATTCGCCTCCTGGTGCGCGCACCGGCGTGGACGGGCCTGGTCGCCGCGATCTGCTTCGGCGGGGCGTTGCTGTCGGCGCTCGTCGTCGGGGGCGCTGTCGCCGGGCGCGATCTGGCGATGCGCCGCGCCGTCGTCGTGGCGCAGGCCGTTCCAGCGCGGGAAGGGCCTGCCGAGAGGAGCGTCAGCCGCTTCGAGATCCACGAGGGCACCACCGTCGGGATCGAGGACGAGGAAGCCGGCTTCAGGCGCGTGAAGCTGGCAAACGGACTGACCGGCTGGGTGCCCGCGGGCGCGCTCGAGCTGGTGGTCCCGCCCGGGTGGGCGGGACGGCCGGTGCTCGCCGCCCGCGTTGGCCGGCCGTGAGCACCGAAGCGTCGCCCGGGATCCCGCGTACCACTACCTCGCCGGAAACCGGACCGCGCTGCCCGCCATGATTTTCGCGGTGACGGCGGGCGCGGGGTTCGGCGAAGAGACGTGGGAAGCCGAACCCGCCGTGGCGCACTTCGTGTTCAGACAGGTCAGCGCGGGCGAGGAGCCAGCGAGTCGAGACCTTCCCGGCCGATGTTCGGATCCCAGACGTAGATCGTGTCGGAGACGAGGTTCTCGACGTGGTAGGGGTCTTTCGCGAGCAGCGGGCCGATCTCCGACCGATCTTCGATCCGGAGCAGCAGCGCGCCTCCCTCGCGGGGGACGAATGGCCCCGAGCAGACCATCTTTCCCTGGCCGAGGAGCTCGCGCAGATATGCCCGGTGGCGGTCCACTGTCTGCTGGATGCGTTCGAGCGGAGCTTCGTACTTCAGCGCGACGAAGGCGTAGAGGGCCATGCGTTCGCTTCTAGAACGCATCCCATGACGTGTACAGCCTCAAGACATAGCCACAAAGCCGCGCCGTCGGTGCCGCAGCGGCTAGCATTCCTTGCGGCGCTTGCGGGTGCGCTTGCGGCGCGGGCGCGGCGGAGCAGACAGCCGCGAGACGAGCTCCTCCGCCTCAGTGAGAAGTCCGGCCGCCTCCGCGAGGGCTTCCTCGGTGGCGAGGCCGCACTCGATGGCGTCCGACAGCTCGGATTCGATCCGCTCGCGAAGGCCGTTCCGCATCGCTAACTACGCTAGCCCGAGGCGTTCACATGGCAACAATTCCGCTCCTGTTCCTGCTCGCGGCGGCCCAGACTCCGGCGGCGCGTGCGCGCGAGGTCGCCGCCAGACTCCCCTTTGCCTACCGCGCGTACCTCGAGGTTCGCCGGGAGGCCGCCGCGATCGGCGACCCGGCGCTGCGGTCCGCGACCGAGACGCTGCTGCTCGCTCCGTGGCTACCTCCTGAGGCGTGGGCGTACTCCCACCTCGGCGAGGCGCGTAAGCTGCTCGACGACCCGCGGCTCGAGCTGCCGCCTCCAAAGAAAGGAGACTTCCTCGCTTCCGCCGGCGGCTCCTGCGAAGGCGGCCACCACGGATACCCAGGTGGGCTCGCCGTCCACACACTCGCCACGCTGCGCCATGCGCGCGCGCTCGCGGACGTCTACCGCCACGTGTACGGCGTCGACGTCAAAGCGGATCAGCTCACCACAGCCGTCCTCTGGCACGACGCTCTATTGGCCGCCACCCTCCCCTTCCGCGCCGACGGCTCCTGTGGGCCGGAGCCGGACATCGCGCGAGCGCCTGCCCACCACGTCCTCGGGCTCGCCGCGGGCATCCTGCGCCACCTTCCGGCCGACCTGCTCTACGTGATCGCGGCGGCGCGCAGTCCGGATCCAGGAGAGATCTGCCCCTGGCTGCAGGCGGCCTCGATCCTCGCCGAAGGCCGCAAGCTCGAGTGCCCGATGCGGCAGACGGTGGAATCGTTCATCCATCGCTTCGCCGATTCCGACTCGGCGCTGACCGTGCTGACCTGGTCCCGGTACGAGGCCCGGGCGCCAGGAGGATGGGCGCGCTACGAAGCGCTGCTGCAGGACGGAAACGACGTATTGCTCTTCAGTCGCTCTCCGTGACGCCGCGGCGCGGGCACAGATCGAGGACTGCGCAGCGCGAGCAATGAGGGCGCCGCGACTCGCAGGTCCTTCGCCCGTGCCAGATCAGGAGCTGGTGGGCGCGCCCCCAGAGCTGCTCCGGCAAGAGCGCGGAGAGCTCGTGCTCGACCTTGCGCGGATCCTCCTGGAGGGTGAGGCCCAGCCGTCGCGCGACGCGGCCTACGTGCGTATCGACCGGCAGCGCCGGCGTGCCGAACGCGTGGTTTACCACCACGCCCGCCGTCTTCCAGCCGACGCCCGGCAGCTCGCACAGCTCCTCGCGCTTGCGGGGAATGTGCCCGCCATGGTCGCGGGCGATCCGGGTCATCGTTTCGTGCAGGTTCTTCGCCTTTCCCCGCCAGAGGCCGACGCGCTTGATCTGTTCGCCGATGACCTCCGGCGTGCTCCGCGCGTAATGCGCAGCGGTCGGGTAGCGGTCGAACAGCGCCGGCGTCACCTGGTTCACGACGGCGTCGGTGCACTGCGCCGAAAGCATCACCGAGACGAGCAGCTGCAGCTCGTCCTGGTACTCCAGGGCGATCTTCGCCTCCGGCATCTCCTTCTCCAGCCGGCGGACGATCCGTGCGAACCTGCGCGCGCGCTCTGCTTTCGATTCGCGGGCCACCGCAGCCGCGTTTATCATGCCCCATCCCGGAGGAGCGGGCTCCGCCCGCGACGGGCGGAGCGCCTCGGCGCGGAGCATCCAATGGACTTCATCGACCTGCGCAGCGACACCGTGACCCGCCCTACACCCGGCATGCGAAAAGCAATCGCGGCGGCGGAAGTCGGCGACGACGTCTATGGCGAGGACCCGACCATCAACGCGCTTCAGGACCGCGTCGCCGCCATGCTGGGCAAGGAAGCGGCTGTCTGGGTGCCCACCGGCACCATGGCGAACCAGATCGCGCTGGGGTCGCTCGCGGGGATGGGCGACGAGATCATCTGCGACCGGCACTGCCATGTCGTGAACTACGAGGGCGGAGCCATCTCCGCCTTGTGGGGAGTGCAGAGCCTGGTCGTCGACGGACCTCGCGGGATCTTCACCGCCGAGGCTGTGAAGGCGGTCATCCGCGCGAGCCAGGGCGACCACGATCCCCGCCAGAAGGCGGTCGCCATCGAGAACACGCACAACCGCGGCGGCGGAAGCATCTGGCCGCTCGCGCAGCTCGAGGCGGTCGCCGGCGTCGCGCGTGCCGCCGGCCTCGCCGTTCATCTCGACGGAGCGCGGATCTGGAACGCGCACGTGGCGACCGGGATCCCGCTGCAGCAGTGGTGCGCGAAGGCGGACACGGTCTCCGTCTGCCTGAGCAAGGGTCTGGGGGCGCCGGCGGGGTCGCTGGTGGCGACCACGCGCGAGCGGATGAAAGCGGTGCGGCGCCTGCGCAAGCGCGTCGGAGGTGGGTTGAGGCAGGCAGGGGTGCTCGCCGCTGCGGGCATGTACGCCCTCGACCATCATCTGCAGCGGCTTGCCGAGGACCATGAGAGCGCCCGAAAGCTCGCGGAGAGCGTTCCGTTTTCCTGGCATGCCCCGGAGACGAACATCCTGCTCGCCGACGTCGCCAACGCGCCGGCGCTGGTCGACGCGGCGAAAAAGGAAGGGGTGCTGATCAACGCCGTCAGCGGTACCCGCATCCGCGCCGTGACGCATCTCGACTTCCCGCTTGCCCAGGTTCCGGAAGCCGCCGCACGCCTGCGCCGCGCCGCGGACAGACTCTGATCTTCTGGTAGAATCGCGGGCCGTGGAGACGTTCGAATCCGCGCCCGTCGGGACGCCGAAGTTCGTCTCCGATCTGGACACGCTGATCCGCGCCCGCTACCCGCTCATCTACCTGGTGAGTTGGGAAGAGCAGCGCCTCGACGCCATCCTGCAGGACGTCGCGCAGACCCACGGAAAGGCTCTGTTGCAGTGGTCGGTGACGCGCGGGATGCGCCGCGTCTCCGCAGGCCGCACGGTCGCCGTCAGCGAGCAGTCGCGCGATCCGGTGGAGGCGCTCGCGGCCATCGGCAAGCTGACCGAGCCGTCGCTGGTCGTGCTGAAGGACTTCCACCCTTTTCTCGACAGCGCCGCCGTCGTGCGGGGAATGCGCGAGCTGGCGCAGGACCTCAAGTCTACCTTCACGACGGTGATCCTGCTCGCTCCGGTGCTCACCATCCCCGTGGAGCTGGAGAAGGAAGTCTCGGTTCTCGACGTTCCCCTTCCCTCGTTCCGCGACCTGTACCAGCTCCTGAAGGAGATCGTCACGGTCGTCCGCCGCGGGAACAAGGCGCGCGTGGAGCTGACCCGGGAGCAGGCCGAGCAGATCATCAAGGCGGCGCAGGGTCTGACGCTGAGCGAGGCGGAAAACGCCTTTGCCAAGGCCATCGCCAACGACGGCGTGCTCGACAGGGACGACATCCGCCTGGTGCTCGACGAGAAGCGGCAGGTGATCCGCAAGAGTGGCTTGTTGGAGTTCGTCAACGTCGAGCAGGAGCTGGCGCACGTCGGCGGCCTCGACGAGCTGAAGGGATGGCTGAACGGCAGGATGGGCGCCTTCAGCGAGCCGGCGCGCAAGTTCGGCCTGCCCGCGCCGAAAGGCCTTCTGCTGCTGGGCGTGCAGGGATGCGGCAAGAGCCTGACGGCGAAGGCCATCGCATCCGTCTGGTCGCTGCCGCTCTTGCGCCTGGACCTGGGCCGGATCTTCTCCTCCCTCATCGGATCCTCCGAGGAGAACCTGCGCCGCGCCATCCGCGTCGCCGAGAGCGTCGCGCCGACGGTGCTCTGGATCGACGAGATCGAGAAAGGCCTCGCGGGAAACGCCGGCGCCGCGGTGACCGACTCCGGCGTCTCCGCGCGCGTCTTCGGATCGCTGCTCACCTGGCTGCAGGAAAAGACCGCTCCGGTCTTCGTGGTCGCGACGGCGAATCGCATCGATGCGCTGCCGCCCGAGCTGCTGCGCAAGGGGCGGTTCGACGAGATCTTCTTCATCGACCTGCCCAGCGCGGCGGAGCGGCGGGACATCTTCCGCATCCACATCGCGCGCCGGCAGCGAGACCCGGCGGCGTTCGACCTCGACGCGCTCTCCACGGCGGCCGAGGGCTTCTCCGGGTCCGAGATCGAGCAGGCGGTGATCGCCGGGCTCTACTATGCGTTCGACGAGTCCACCGAGCTCCGCCAGGCGCACGTGATGCGGGCCGTCCAGGAGGCGTTTCCGCTCTCGTCGACCATGGGCGAGGAGATCTCCCGCCTGCGCGAGTGGTCGAAGAACCGGACGCGCCCGGCCTCCACGGCCCAACGCCTGGCGGTCGTGCGCTGATGGCTGGACGGCTGACGCGCTTTCTGAACCTGGAGCGCCCACGCCGGCCCGGGGAAGCGCCGCACCACGAAGTGGCGACGACGGGTCGTTTCACCGGCGAACCCTCCACTCTCGGCCTGCAGCGGGACTTCGGGGAGCAGCCCTTCGTGCGCTGCCCGCAGTGCGAGGCGGACAACTCGCGCTACGCGCAGCTCTGCACGAACTGTCAGGGTCCGCTCACCGGAGACGACGTCCGAGCCTGGAACGAGAAGCTGTGGGCGGACCGGCAGGCGCAGCTCGCTGGCGAGCACACTGCCCGGGAGCAGACGCAGCGGGAGCTTCTCCAGCAGAACCGTCTGCTGGGCGCGGCGCTGGCGCGGGAGGTCGGCGAGCGCGAGCGAGCGCGCCTCTCCTGGTGGTGGTCGAACGGCGGGTTGCCGGATGCGACGCCGATCGGCTTCCGGCTCTTGTCGATGCTGCCGACGACGCGCGCGAGAATCGTCGCCGGGGCCGTCGCGGCCGGGGCATTCGTCGGGGCGGCGCTGCTGGCGTTCGGGGCACGGCGGCATCCGATGCTGCAAGGTGCTGGGTTCGTGATCGGCTTCCTCCTGCTGTTGCTGTTCACGCCCAACGTGCCGCGATATCGCCGCTGGTGGTGGTGAGGCTGTCTCGTTTCGAGCCCAGCAGCTCGAAACAGGAGTCCCATTTCGAGCGCGCCTGCTGAGGCGTCCTTTGGCGCGCGCACGGCACGCCGTTCGCAGAAGCGCGCTCCGTGCATTCGTCGCTCTACTGCGCGGCCATCGCCGGCGCCGGCGCGCGCCTCGTCGAGGTGCAGGTGGACCTGGCGCTGGGACTCCCCGGTTTCCATCTGGTCGGCTTGCCCGACCACGCGTGCAACGACGCGCGCACGCGCGTCCTCACCGCGCTGCGCAATACCGGGTACCAGCTGCCGCAGAAGAAGATCACGGTCAATCTCGCTCCAGGAGACCTGCGCAAGGAGGGGGTCGGCTTCGACCTCGCCATCGCGCTCGGGATCCTCGCTGCCGCGGGGCTGACTCCGTTGCCGGAGCGCACGCCGCTGGTGGTCGGCGAGCTCGCGCTCTCCGGCGAGGTGTTGGCGGTGCGCGGCGTACTGCCCGTCGCGCTGGAGGCGCGCAAGCGCGGGTTCGAGGGCCTGATCGTGCCCGAGCAGAACGCTCCGGAGGGTGCGCTGGTGCAAGGGATCCGCGTGTACGGCGCCCGCACGCTGGCCGAGGCAGCGGAGACGTTCTGCGGGACGGGAGGTCGCCCTCCCGCAACCGCGCCGCAGGAGACGGCGCCCGCGACGGCGCTCGATCTGGCCGACGTGCGCGGGCAGCAGACCGCGAAGTGGGCGCTCGAGGTGGCCGCCGCGGGCGGCCACAACGCTCTCTTCATCGGACCGCCGGGGGCCGGAAAGACCATGCTGGCCCGCCGCTTTTCCGGGTTGCTTCCGGCGCTCTCGTTCGAGGAAGCCGTGGAGGCGACATCCATCTGGTCGGTGGCCGGCCGGCTCACGCCCGGGCAAGGCCTTATGCCCGCGCGCCCTTTTCGCGCCCCCCATCACACCATCTCGGTGGCCGGGCTGATCGGCGGGGGATCGCCGCTGCGGCCGGGCGAGATCTCTCTGGCGCATCGAGGAGTGCTCTTTCTCGACGAGCTGCCGGAGTTCGGGCACGCGGCGCTGGAGGCGCTGCGACAGCCGCTGGAGGACGGCAAGGTGTCTCTGGTGCGCGCGAAGGATCGCGCCACCATGCCCGCCCGCTTCATGCTCCTCGGCGCGATGAATCCGTGTCCTTGCGGACACGCCTCCGATGCGGACCCCGACCGCTGCACGTGCACGCTGCCCGCCAAGGAGAACTACATGCGGCGCATCTCGGGGCCCATCCTGGACCGGTTCGACCTTCACATCGAGGTCGGAGCATTGCGCACGAAAGACTTTCTCGCGCTGCCGCAGGGCGAAGCGTCGGCCGCCGTTCGCGAGCGCGTCGAAGCCTGCCGCGCGCTGCAGCGGCGCCGGTTCGCGCAGTTCCCGGATCTCCATTGCAACGCGCAGCTCAGCGGTCCCGCGCTGCGGAAGCTCGTCGGGGCGAGCGACGCGGCACGGTCGCTGCTGGCGCGCTTCATCGACGAGAAAGGCCTCTCGGCCCGCGCGCACGATCGCATGCTCAAGCTCGCGCGCACCATCGCCGATCTGCACGGCCACGAACACGTCGGCGAGCAGCACGTGCAGGGGGCGGTACAGCTGCGCTGTCTCGACAGCCCCACCGCCGGCAGGCCGGACCGGATCCGTATGGCGCCCCTCCAACTCGCGCGCAGGGCAGCGCTGCAACCACCTCCGGGCACGTCGCCCGGCGCGATTCCCAGGGAGGGAACATGAGCAAGGTGTCGGAGAAGCTGAAGATGGCTGCCGAGAAAGGCAGGGCAGTCCTCGCTGCCATCGGCGCCATCGAGAAACAGTTCGGGAAGGGCGCGATCATGCGGCTTGGCGAGGGCGAGATCGGACAGCCTGTCGCCACGTTCCCCAGTGGGTCGCTGGGCCTCGACCTGGCGCTGGGATGCGGCGGCTATCCGCGCGGTCGGGTGATCGAAATCTTCGGACCCGAGAGCTCGGGCAAGACCACCCTGACGCTGCATGCCATCGCACAGGTCCAGGCGCTGGGCGGGTGCGCCGCGTTCATCGATGCGGAGCACGCGCTCGACGTCACGTACGCCCGCAAACTCGGCGTCAGGGTCGAGGATCTGCTCATCTCCCAGCCCGACACCGGCGAGCAGGCGCTGGAGATTACCGAGACCCTGGTTCGTTCCGGGGCCGTCGATCTGGTGGTGATCGATTCCGTCGCGGCCCTGGTGCCCAAGGCGGAGATCGAGGGCGAGATGGGCGATTCGCACATGGGCCTGCAGGCCAGGCTCATGTCGCAGGCGCTGCGCAAGCTGACGGCGGTCGTGAGCCGGAACAGCGCTACCGTGATCTTCATCAACCAGATCCGGATGAAGATCGGCGTCGTCTTCGGGTCGCCGGAGACCACCACCGGGGGAAACGCGCTCAAGTTCTACTGCAGCCTTCGTCTCGACATCCGCCGGATCGGCGCCGTCAAGGACGGCGATCAGATGGTCGGCAACCGGACGCGGGTGAAAGTGGTGAAGAACAAGATGGCGCCGCCCTTCCGGGAAGCGGAGTTCGACGTTCTCTACGGGGTGGGGATCTCCCGGCCGCACGAATTGCTCGATCTCGGCGTGGAGCGCGGCTTCATCGAGAAGAGCGGAGCGTGGTTCGAGATCTCCGGCGAGCGGATCGGTCCGGGGCGCGAGAAGGCGGCGGAGGCGCTGCGCGCAAACGCCACCGCCGTCGAGGACCTGGAGCGCAAGCTGCGCGAGGCGGGTGCCAGCGACAAGTCCGCGCCGCCCCCGACGCAGTCGGAGGCTGCGGCATGAGCACGCTGCAGCAGATCGCGAGCCTGGAGGCCCACCGCGCGGTGCGCAGCGGACGCTGGTTTTCGCTGCTGCGCATCGCGCCGCCGGGGTGGGCGGCGCTGGATTCGGACGTGGAGGAACTGGCTGCCGTCGTCCGCGCCCACCTGCGCCGCACCGACGCGGTACTGCGCGTCCGCGACCGCGAGATAGGCGTGGTCCTGATCGAGACGGTGGGCGACGACGTGCACGTTGCCGTCGACCGCCTGCGGGAAGCGCTGGCCGCGCGGCTGCCGTGGCTCGAGGTGCGAATCGGCTGGGCATCTGTGGGGCCGGGGCAGCGGCCGACATGGCAGGAGGCATGGCGGTGGGCGGGTCAGCTGCTGGTGGCGGCCGCGGCGGTTCCGGCCGCGGCGTGAAGGGGGAGTAGGGCGGGGGCGCGCCGGCGGCGCCTCTGCTCCGCTTCAATAGAGGCGGTTGAAAACGGCCGCTCCCCAGGCGTTGACGGCAACGCCGAGGAGCGCGAGGAACCAGAACGTGCCGGTGAACCGGCGTCCGCCCAGCGCCAGCAGGACGATCAGATATGGCGTGTAGTCCACCGAGAAGCGGAAACCGAACTGGTAGTAGCCGCTGTTCTGGTAGAAAAAGCCGGGAACGGCCACCACGGCGACCGTCAGCCAGAGCGCGCGGTGCAGGCGCGGCTTCTCCTTCGGCCAGAGCAGGTACAGGAAGAGGGGCGTGGTGACGAACAGGCTCATGCCCTCGCCGTTGAAGCCGATCCGCAGCGGGTGGAACTGGATCTCCGGCAGGCGCGTGAAGGCATCGTGCAGGTTCCGCTCGAGGAAGGCGTAGTGGAACAGTCCATAGCGGAGGACCTGGGCGTTCACCCGGTTTGCGTACAGGTGAGAATGGCCGAATTCTCCGAAGCTGCCGAATCGGACGTAGTTCATCCACGCCATCGGCACGGCGATGGCGGCGATGGCGGCGGCGAACGGCACCAGCCGCGGCAGCGCTGCCCGCCAGCGCGCCGGATCGCGCAGCTTGCTCCATTCCAAAGGGCCGTCGGGGGACAGCGCCTCGAAGACGAAGAACACCGCGGAGAAGGCCAGCGGCGTCCGCGTGATGGCGGCGCACCCGACGGCAAGGCCGGCGAGCACCGGATGGCGTGCTCCGATCGAAGCGTGCAGGTAGAGCAGCGTCAGCGTCACGCCGATGGTCTCGGCCGTGAACCAGACCTCGCCGCGGATTCCGCAGCTCCAGGCCAGCGTCCCGAATCCGTAGATGAGGGCCAGGGCGACGTGCTCCCATTCCGGCCGGGCCGCCTGTAAACGGCGGAAGAGGCGATAGAGGAGCGCCACGTTCGCGGCCGCGAAGAAGAGCGTGAAAGCGACGTCGTTGAACGAGAGGCCGAAGACGGCCACGAAGGGAACCATCAACAGCGCCGGGAAAGGGGGGAAGGACACGTACCAGCGGCCGTCCTGCAGGACCCAGTCGTTGAGGTTCGGCGGCTGCGGCACGGCCAGATGGAGCTGGCCATGGAGGAATGCGTGCGCCTGGTAGACGAAGTGCGGCGCGAAAGACTGATGCGCGAGCAGCCCGTCGCTGGAGAGCGCGTACGCTGCGAGCGACGCGACGAAGAGGATCAGGTCGACGCGATGGCGCGCGGCCACTTCGCGCCAACCGGTGGTCAGGGGACCCTCGTTGGACCCAACGCCTCGCGCAGGAGCTGGAGCGCGCCGTAGGCAGCCTGCAGGCGCACCTGGCCGCGATCGCCCCGGTACTTCGCGAGTCGCGCGGTCGTCCCCGGCGGCCCGCACAGTCCGAGCCACACCGTGCCGACGGGTTTGTCCGCGGTCCCGCCGTCTGGCCCGGCAATGCCGGTGATCGCCGCGGACCACGTCGCACCCGATCGCTCCCGGGCGCCTTCCGCCATCGCGCGCACCACCGCCTCGCTGACGGCGCCGTGCTGCTGGAGCATTTCGCGCGGGACTCCCAGCGCGCTGTGCTTGAGATCGTTCGAGTACGTGACGAATGCCCCGGCCGTCCAGCGAGAGCTTCCGCCGACCTCGGTCAAGAGCTGGGTCAAGAGTCCGCCGGTGCAGCTCTCGGCGCAGCAGATCGTCTCGCCGCGGCGCGCGAGCTCCTCGCCCAGCGCCTGCGCGAACGTCACTCCGTCCGCGCCATAGACGAACGGACCGAGCGCTTCGCGGCACTTGCGCTCGACGCGCGAAAGGCTCGCCTCCGCCGTCGCGGCGTCGGCGGCCAGCGCGGAGAGCGAGAGATGGTTCTCGGGGAACTTGGTGCGGAACCCGAAGCGCACTTCCGGATGCGCCTCGCGCACCGCGGAGACGAGCTCGTCGAGCTTGCTCTCGGTGACTCCGTAACAGTGGAGGATCCGCGAGCGGAGGATGGCGTTGCCGGTGGCCGCGACGAGGCGCGGAAGCACCATCTCTTCGACGATGCGGTGGTATTCGCGTGGCACGCCGGGGAGGAAGAAGAACTGGCAGCGGTCGATGCGCAACGCGAAGGCGGGCGCGCTGCCGTCGGGGTTGCCGAGCACTTCGGCGGAGCCGGGCACCTCCGCCTGCCGGAGATTGTTCGCCGGCATCGTCTCGTTGGGTCGAATCTTCGCCCAGCGCCGTCGCAGGTGCTCGAGCCACGGCTCGTATGTCCGCAGCGGGACGCCGGCAGCCTGCGCGGCGCACGCAGCGGTGAGATCGTCGGCGGTAGGCCCGAGACCGCCGCTGACGATGCAGTAGTCGGCCCGCACGCTGATCTCCAGCAGGGCACGGCGGATGTCCTCGCCGCGGTCGCCCACTACCGTAGTCCTGCGCAGGGCGAGCCCCAGTGGGTAGAGCCTGGTCGCGGTGATCTGCGTGTTCGTGTCTGCGATCAAGCCGCGCATCACCTCGTCGCCCGTGACGAGGAACTCTACGACCGCGGTGCTCATGGTCCGAGCAGCCGTCCCTTCGCCGCCACCGCACCCCAGGTGAGGAGCAGCGCCCAGAGTCCGGCGAACAGATCGTCGAGCACCACGCCTGCCCCGTTCTTCCAGCGCGGCGCGCGGTCGAAGAATCGCGCCGGCCAGGGCTTGAGCACGTCGCAGATGCGAAAGAGGACGAAGCCCGCGAGCGCGGCAAAGAGCGTGCGGGGCAGGAACGCCATGGTGACGAGATACCCGGCGACCTCGTCGATGACGATGTGGCCGGAATCGGGGACCCCGTAGTACCGCCCCGCCCGGTCGGCCGCCGCGATCCCGGTCAGCACGACGGCGGCGGTCACGGCGAGATAGAGCCAGCCGGGAACGTACGAGAGCCCCCACCACAGCGGAATCGCGGCGGCGGTCCCCGCGGTGCCCGGCGCCAGCGGCGCATACCCCGCGCCGAAGAAGGTCGCCCAGACCAGCGCCACTTTCGGCGCAGGCCCCCGGTCGCCGGGGAGCCGCCGCGGCTTGGTCACGACGCGCGTCGCGACGGACTCCGACGTCGGGTCCGCCGGCGCGTCAACGAGTGGACGGGAGGCGCTCACGCGTCGTGCTCGCCCTCGTCGGTCCCGCCTCCCGAGGCCGTCGCCGCCGCCGTTTCCAGGGGCACCTCGTCCTCTTCCGCCGGAAGCAGTGGCTCTTCGGGCTCCGGTACCTGCGTGGCGACCTGCGCGGCGCGCGCAGCGGCACGGCGGCGGCGGCCGAACAGCGCTTCCTCCGCGAGCCCGAGCAGGATGTAGATCGAGAAGTAGACGAGGAGCACCAGGGAAGGACGCCCGCGGATGGCGACGGCGACGCCCACCACCGTGATCAGCAGGAAGACCAGCAGGGTGCGGGGATTGAGGCCCGCCTCCTTGAACGTGCGGTAGCGGATGGTCGACACCATCAGGAACGCGAGCACCAGCACCAGGGTGGCGATGGGCCACAGTCCCACGGCTTCCGAGACCGGCGCTTCCAGGTTGTTGAGCGCGATCACCAGGGAAACCAGCATGCCGGCCGCCAGCGGAATGGGAAGCCCGATGAAGTACCGCTGGGTCCCCGATTCGGCATGGGCGATGACGTTGAAGCGCGCCAGCCGGATCGCCCCGCAGGCGGCGTAGATGGAGCAGATGGCGATCCCGCCGGTACCCATCCCCGCCAGCGCCCACTTGTAGACGAGGATGGCGGGGGCGACGCCGAAGGTGATGACGTCGGCGAGCGAATCCAGCTCCACCCCGAACTCGCTCTGCGTCCGCGTCAGGCGCGCCACGCGGCCGTCGAATGCGTCGAAAAAGCTGCCGAAGAAGATCGCTACCGCCGCGCGATAGAAATTGTCGCCGGTGGGTTCGCCCGCCGAGAGCGTGATGGAGTAGACGCCGCAAAAGATGCTGCTGACGGTGAACAGGTTCGGCAGCACGAACATCAGCTTGCGGAGGTTCGCGCGGGGGCGCCGCGGGTGGCGCCTTTCCGCGGGCGGTGGGTACGAATCCGGCATCCAGAGGGAAACGCTAGCACGCCAAAGGGGTCGTCGCTACGAAGTGATTCCGGCTCTTTACGGCGTGTTCGGGCAGGTGCGCTGGCGCAGCGGGCCGCCCAGGGCGCGGTTCCCATCGCCGATCTCGGCCTTGCCGGAAAGACCGCTCCCGCATCCGGCGTCGATGTCGAGCCGCAGGTTGCCGCCGAAGCGATTCCGCGTCAGCGTGGCCCGGGCCTGCTCGCCGAGCTCGACGCCGGCCTTGTGGTTGCGATCGAAGGTGTTTCCGGTGGCGCTGCCGCGCGATCCGTCGAGGAGCAGCAGACCGGAGCGGCCGTTCCCGATGAAGGCGTTGCCGTTGAGCCGCACCTGCGACCGCAGGGCCGTCACCCCGCTGCCGGCGTTGCCCCGCATGACGTTCTGTTCGATGACGAGTCGCGAATCCACCGCATAGAAGGCGTCGCCCAAGTCCTTCTCCGCATCGAGCTTCGCTCCGGTGATGGTGTTGCCGCGCGCGGTGACCGCCGACTCGGTGACGTGGACGCCCATGGTTCCGGGATTCGACATCCGGTTGTCGACCAACAGCACGGGCTTCTTCCCGTCGGACCGGGTGATCGAGATGGCGGCGTCGGTCCCGCCGCGTGCGAGCGTGACGTTCTCCACGCTGCCGTGCGAGTTCACCATCGCCACGCCGGCGACGCTGTAGTCGGTCAGCTCACCCCCGATCACCGCCAGCTCGGCGCCGCGGAATCCGAGCACGGCGTACTCGCCGCGCCGGACGCGCGCGCTCTCCACGCGCAGATGCGAGCCGCCTGCGTAGAGCGTCGCTCCCCCGCGCCCTTCGTAGTCTCCGCGGACGACGCGCGCATCGGCGCCGCCCGTCGCCTGCAGCGCAGAGAGCGACGAGCCGCGCACCTCGACGTCCTCGAGAAGCCCCTTGGCGCCGTTCAACTGGATCGCCCTTCGCCCCGCGTCGTGGAACACGACACCGCGCGCCTCCAGGCTTCCTCCTTGCAGATCGATACCGCGGCCCTCGCGACCGCCGCTCACGTCCGAAACCGTGCTCGACGCAAGCTCGATCTCGGCACCGCGGCCCACCAGCGCGGCGTCGCTGCACCCGCGCAGCTCCACCTTCTGCAGCTTCACGGCCCCGCCGGTGAAGACGGCGCAGGTGGCCCCGCCCTCGATGGAGAGCCCGTGGATCTGCACGTGGTCCGCTGCACGCCCTTCCAGAGCCGTTGCCCGCGCGTCCACGGCGACCAGGCGCGTGCGCCCTGCCCCGCGCCCGAGCAGCACCACCGATCGCGTGATCACCAGCGTCTCGCGGTAGACGCCCGCGTCGATGCGCAAGAGAGCCCCGGCGGGAGCGCCGTTCAGGGCCGCCTGGAGCGAGGAAAACGGCCGCGCCTCGGATCCGTCCGCCGGAGCGGGCTGCGGCTGCGCCTGCTGGCGCACGAAAAGGACGGCGGGAGCGATCTCGCGCTGCTCGGCCCATGCTCCCCCGAGCTCACACGCCGCGCAGAGGGCGAACGCGACGGCGGCGAAGGATCGATCCACGAAATTGCTCTCCCCGCGCGCGCCGCCGTAGCTACGACGTTGGTTCTATGTCCTCCACGGCGCGGGACGCAAATCCCGGTCCCGGTTCCGGAGCACCAACGCTCTGTAGCCGTCGCGAGTCAGGCAAATGACCGATGTAGTTCAACCGGTTGAACCGGTCGACGAGATGGCCGGCCTGCGCGCCGCGCTCGTGTCCCCCTCTCTGCGCATTGCGTCATCCGGCCATCAGGCGTCGCCGCCCTTCCGCCCCGGCAAGAGCAGCGGGTCGGAGCGCACTGCCGTCCGGCGCT